>ERZ1673737.1524-NODE-1524-length-22005-cov-4.352346_pt1 | contig 22005 bp, 21 predicted proteins | sample MGYA00580211_ERZ1673737 | MGnify/ENA primary metagenome ERZ1673737 (study PRJEB41218, sample SAMN15661789) | gut metagenome | host: Homo sapiens | place: Canada: London | collected 2015-08-20/2019-03-30 | study: EMG produced TPA metagenomics assembly of... | reverse complement strand
GGGTTGGCTGAGGTGCACTGGGGTCTGCTTCAGGCCCATCAGGGTCTGATGGTTCATATTCGGTCAGTTTTGTGTGTACTGATGACTGCGAGCCTTGAAAAAGGGGTTTCCTACCGCCTCTTTGCGGATCGAATAGGCTGGCTACCATGATCACAGCAGAGTATGTTAACTGGCGCAGGACGCTTTCTGACTTCATCTCGGTAGTGAGATCTCCGTCCGAGATTCCGTCCCTGCGCTGTTCAATGATTTCCCATTCGGTGGTGACTTTGCGGTCGATGTTGGTGAATAGAGTAGAAAGCATCGGAGGCAAGAATTGACTGCGGAATCGCACGGGGCAATCATCGATCAGACAGCGTGAGATGTTCAGAAGAACAGAAAACTGATGAGAGGATAGATGTGGTGAGTCAACAAACAAGGCCTCGGCTAGGGGACCAGGGAGTTCTGCGAATCCGTAGAAGTGCTCTCGCATCCTACTCATGCTGAACAGCATGGAGTAGCATGCTTCGCGGACCGCTCTAACTTTGCCTCGAACCGACGATGCAAATCCTTCCAATGTGGACTTGGACGAGGTGATTCGGGCATAGAACTCATCACGACTGCCGGTAGAGATACCAGCTTGCCAAAATCGGTCAGTCAGGATACGTTCCACAACTGGTTGCATGCCTTCGACCATATTCCAATTAACGGGATTGTGGAAAGCGTGAGCATGGCTAGATGTATAAAGTTAGCTTTGGAAACAGGGATTTAGCTGCACCTATAATTACCTGACGAGCTGCAGCAAAGTCGGAAGGATCAGAGGAATCAGTTCGTGCCACATCTCACAAGCAACCCCATAAGCTTGAGCAGTTTTCTTCAGTCGGTCAGTTGAAACAGCAAGCATAGTCTTGGTGCCACGCAATGGCAACAACTAAGATAGCATGAGCCAGTCTGATCTAACATGGAAAGGGATCCGTCTCATACCTGGAACTTTCGGGTCATTTCCTCTTGGACGACTTTTCCCTCGTTATCCAATTCGACCAATGACCAATCTTCCAATTTTTGTGCTTGTTTGGATTGCATGTATGGGCCAACATTCTCCAGACCAAGCATGTTACAAAATCCCGGGAATGATGAGCTGGCTTGACGGAATTGCTCGTCTTGCCATGCCTCCCTGATAGGTTGCAGGAAAGACGCAAGCCGGCTCTGACGCAAGTAACCATCGACATTGTTTGCACGTTGCCTAAAAAGTCAGTGAAACATCTCTGGGCAGTGAAAAGATCCTTACATGATGATGAGCAAAATGGATGTAAGTTCCATCTGCAACTTATCATCCACGCGGTTGGCCAATGTGATTTCTCTGATCTTTGGCTCAAGCAAGTCATAGAACGACTGTGAGGAGCACCGTTAGAAAGGATCCTGTACAGTTGAGGGTATAGATCCTAGCTTACAGCGAAGTAGTCGGAATAACGCATAGCCAAGCGGCGAAGTTCATGGCTTGCAAGTCCATGAAGCTCCTTGACTGCCTCTGAGTATAATGGATACTCAGGTCGATCTGGCAGACGGGTCAAAAGGATGTGTTCCAGGACCTTGAGGGCAAAGCCTGGATGACTGTCCAAAGCCCTTGAAGAAATATCGACAACCAATTTGATGACTTTCTGTTTCATCACCGGATCCTACAACGCAAACGTAAATACATGACGCGATTCCATGTATTGCCAAGTCACATACCTCATAAGATCTCTGCATCATGCTTGATGCCCAGTTTTCCACGGCATGTTCCAATTCAATCCGCTGAGACTCCTGTTCATGGTATTAGCGGTTGGGTATAAGAAGCATAGTCACGTTGTCCTACATCATGTTGAGGCGCCTTTCCGTGGGCTGAAACCCACTTGTTGTAGCCCTTGATAACGGCCTCGACAACTGCGAATTGGGCATCCGCTCGCATGAGAGGAATAGAGGATTTGCTGAAAGTTTCCACTGCAAGATAAGTGTCAGTCTCTGAGACGGTACCCTCGAGGATGGCAAAAGCTCACTGCTGAATGGTTGGACACCACTGTACAAGTTGTCCAAATTACCATCCACACGGCCCAAAATTTCGCGCACTGCCTCTTGGGGTCTCTTCAAGGCAATCGTCTCAATAATCGAAGAACAATAGCGTCGGTAGTTCCCAACAAATGCATGCCTCTCTGGTGTCGTATCAATGTCCTCAACCAGGAACTGCACTGTGGGATCATCAGCATCGGTAGGAAGAGACTCCCAGCGGATCAGTCTTGAGGTACAAATGTTGAGGAACTGGGGTGTTTGCTCCTGCACAAATTCCATGTTACTGATCTTGGAGATCAATAACAGCTTAGACCACAAATGGAGACAAGGTATGGACACTGTCAAGCTTTGATGCTGCATGATGTTGATCATGAATTGCAAGAACGGAGGAAGATTCAAACGGTTCATGGTATCTCTGAGGAATCTTTGGTCTTCCAAGCACCCAGCGACGTAAGAAACCATCTCGGAGAGCTTCTTGGAGATCAGGTATTTAGGCTCATCGACCTCGTCTGGGCCCACAACAGACCACTCATACAGTCTCTGTAAAACAACAAGATAGTCGGTTTCAAAGATCAGACAGACCAAGCCATGGGATTCCTCACAGCCGATATTGTTCCGTCCGTACAGCGCATGGAGCGCTTCAATGGCTCCCAAAAGCACTTGGTCATCTTGACAAGGTAAAGCTCGGAAAATGCTAGAGACGGCCCCAGAAGCTATAACAGCTTTGTAGACGGACCATGACAATGCAGACCTCAAAGTTGCCAGCGCCTTCACAGCCGCATCCCGGGCGTGTTCCGAACTCGACACATTTTGAACGCAATCGTCGAGGAAGTCGCAGATCCGGACTAACCAGCCTTCCTCTCCACATCGCTGAACTGTAGGAGCGACTTTGTCTGAGGTGATTTGATCGACAATACCCGCAGGGGTGAAGATCTCAACGAGTGCCCGGTTGAGCTCACCACCCCGCAGCGACGACACAATGTCCTCACGGAAGAAGACGTCTTCAGACAGAGTCTCAAGAACAGAGAGTACCAGCTCCTTGTGCACAAGAGAAGCACCCCAGAACTGAACCAGCGCGGCATCCATGTCTATCCAATCCAGGCCCCAGCTCTTCTTAGCAGCCTCGGCCCACAGCTGGGGGATTTTGTTGCGGAAATAGGCAGGGTCTTCGGGTCGGACGTGTTCGGCGAGTTGTAGGATCATCGACCGCAAACTCGTAGCCTCGTCGGAGGTGGTGAAGGACATATGGCGAAGGACATGGTCCAGGAGGGTGAGGCCGAAGTACCGGACGACAGGCTCGTGTTCGGTGCGGGAGGCCAGCAGGAAGCCATTACGCGCGGCGGCATCGGTCTCCTTCAGTGCTTCGACAAATTGCGAGGCCTCTTTCCGGAGTTCGTTTGACGACGTGGGGTTGTGAATGAGCTGCAGGGCACGGATGATGTCGGCCATGCCGCCCTCCGACAACTCCTCCGCAGCCATTTTGTCGACGCGCCGCGGAAGGGTTCGGTGAAGAAGAAGGTGTCAATATGTTTCAATCTCGTGTCACAGTCCAACACTCATGTTAAGGTCACAATGGATGGCCGTTCCTATGTTAGCAGTCGGACACCGCAACGGCCATCTAAACACGCCACTCGCTCTTTCCGGGAAGGGACCGGGTTGGAAGTTGGGGATGTCGGATCTTGTATGGATCGGTACTTATGTAGTAATGCACGGGGTTGGTGGAGGCTAAATAGCAAGTGCAGGAAGCAATCGGGGGACTTGTCGGGTTGAGAATTTTCCCTGGTCAACAATGTCACACCGCTCACCTATGCTCCACGCGTTGTCTTTCCTTTCGCGGTTTCTTCGCGGTCTTGAAATTTTTGAAGAAATTTTTGAAATTTAGATGAGCCTCATAAACATTTATTATGTTGTTTTGCCCCTCATTACGTTGTTTATCTTATCTACTATACGGAACGATATACGGGAGCTACTCTCCGAGAGCGAACAATTTAAGCAATCAATTTCCATATGGCACGCAAAGAGGCAAGTATCAGAGGCAAGTATCAGATAGGAAAGCTCAATTCCCAAATAGCAACATCACATAATTACGCAGTCTCCCTTCTGGCATTGCTCCAGATAGGTAACATCTTCAGCCGGGTTAGCGAACTCCCCCGGCTTCCGCTTGATACCTTCAATCATGATATCTTGTTCCCCTTCTGCATGCCACCAGCGGAGGCGCTGGAGTTTGACGGATTGAATCTCTTGCACATCAATGTCCCACTTGCCACCACTCACGGTAACCGCAAGATTGGTCTCTGGGAAATGGAACTCGGGGAGATATATCTCCGTGGGAGCATGGGCTGTGGTAGGCCCCTTGGCTGTTAGTGACATAGTGAACGTGCAATTCTTCAAGTCAAAGACATGAGCATTCAATCGTCCGCTCACGTAAGTAGGACTAGGGCGGAGGTAGGCCTCTGCGGCTCGATAACCTTTAACTTCCCGTACGGAAGGCTGAGACACGTCGCTGGTGATTGAAGGCGTTGCTAGAGCGCCTTTCAAATTACGAGGCCCCACCTCCCGATCTTCTCCATTGTTATGGCTTTCAGAGTAGGCTGGAGAATGGGGATCAAGAGACCGAGAAGTGGTTCCTGCGGGCAATTCCAAGTCGTCGCGGGAAAAGATAGAGAGATCCTCCCCGTTCCATTGATCACCCCATTCATGGTCATTCTATTTTGTGTGAGCGTCATGCATCTTCATTCAATCGGGGCCGAGATACGTTACCTGTGTGACGTATACCCACAAAGTAAAACCGTTAGAGGCACTGCCCTCGAGCGCAAAATGATTCGCATCCATGGCACTGCTCTGGCTACTGTAGTCACCAGTTTTGTATGCATACTTGTCGTCCATGTCATAGGGGATTCCGATTTCTGTGAATACCAGTGGATGGCTACCCATGTAATTCAGACTTTCATCGCGGAGGAACTTCAGCTGGTCACGGAGACAGTTTCGGATGGCTGTCTCGCCAATCTTAACTGCAAAGGCCGGGGTATAATATTTGCCTCGAAGTACGCCAATGACATCCACATTGTAAAGCCGGTTCCTGCTACAGTCAGTAAAACTGATATGTTTTTTTTTGGTTCAATCAATCGGCAAGCTCTCACCAATGTTTTGTCAGAAGAGTTAGTCCATCATAGTAATGGACGGCGTGGACCATGTTAGGGTCATCGTCAGCAGTGCCCTTCACATCAGGCGGCACCTCCATAACAGGCGGTTGGCAAAACATGATCGCGTCGGACCAGATACCTCGAATGGCATTCTTGTAATTCCGATAATGATTCAGGAAGTACGAGTTCGTAAACTTCTCATAATCAAGATGTTCACCAGTCTGAGGGTTCTTTGAGAAATAGTCCTTCTGCAAGAGTGTGTCGGTTGATGGGTCCCAAACTCCATGTTGAGCCCAGATACATTGCCCGAGTTTCCACCCCGGGTCTCGTTGCCAGCCATATTTGCTATCATTGTGGTCAGCTGGTAACCAGGCAATTTCACCTGCCGGGTCCACAAGTTCTGTGCCAGTCTTATGTGGACCGAAGCCTCCAAAGCCCCATGTTGCCTGCTCACACGCACGACCTGAGCCGGTGAGGATTGCCTGGAATGCTGTTGGTGATGTTCCCAGCTGAAGTTGCTGCTCGGCTGGAATGACTGAAATGTCCTGCACTCCAATAATACCGCGATGAGGTTCATTCATGCTTTCCCATCCGATGATCACCCCGCCCTCAAGATCGCCCGCTTCATGAATTCTTTGCGCCAAGTATGCGCATGCATGAATGAAATGACTTTGTAGATAATCTTGAATATTCATTCCATCAATGATAGCTTTGGGCGCAAAGTCTCGGCCTGCCCAGAACAAGGTGAACATGGTCTGGCAAACCAATCGAGTGTAATTTGTGCTCCAAATCATCTTTGGAAACTCTGCTGGAACCTCGTAGGTGTTTTGGACCAACGCCGCTTCTGTGGCTTTAAAGGCCTTAGGATTTAGTCCTGCAGCATAGAGCGTCCACATCGGTGCTCCAGACCCTCCTGAGAAACGAGACCACTAAAAAATTTCAGTATAAATGTGTGCTTTTTCAAACATCACAACTTACTACGTCCTGATGAGGGTCCATAAAGACAAAGAACTCATATTCTTTGGCTATGCGCAACACCTCAATAGTGAAAGCAACCCACTCTTCGTCGTAAATGCCCGGTCCAGCATGCTCAATAGCCTCCCAGGTAAAGATGTATCTTATAGTATTGTAGCCCCATTTCCGCAGTCTCTTGAAGTGGACGTGGGCATCTTCCAGTGAGAATGGACGTCCGACAAATGAGACATCGTCCCCGTCAAAGAACCTGTCAGAGATGTATGTAGGAATGTCGGGTGTTTTGGGATATTTGGCATCACCCGCAACGTTTATTCCTCTCAGGGTAATTTCTCGGTTCTGAGGGTCTCGGAAAGTCTGGCCATCGACACGGAGGCTTAGGGGTGCCATGTTTGTTTCGGGGAGAGTTTTAGGCAGCGATATCGACATGTGCCGACGAGTCAGGAGAAATGGTAAAGGAGAGGACCTCCCAAAAAGCAGCTTTCAACGTCAGCACCCCAAAAATCTCACGGAGACTTTGTCTCGGTCGTTGCCCTTGATTCCCCCCGACAGCTTAGCTTCCCCCAGAAGCCTGATAGCAGCGCAATAGCTCTCTGCCACGACCACGCGTGCCGATCAGCTGCCGAAGATATTCAGAGCAATACCACCGCGTTTCAGATGAGCAATCTGCTCAAGAAAGAACAAACTACGAGTCTCAGAGAATCGAAGCAGTTGTGTCCCGGGAGAAGAGGTGAGAGGTCCGATAACGATAAGTGACGTATCGAAGCTAACCGATCGACCGCCTTTCTCCACCACACCAGTTTCTCCCCGCTCATGCACATACAGCCATGTCGAGCAAAGCGGCGCTGAAAGCTGTGCGAACAGCTTTGGATGCAAAGGACTTCCAAGATGCTGCGGATAAGGCAAATGATCTCGTCAAGCGGGACCCCAAGAATTACCACGCGTATGATCCACCACATCTTGAATGGAACTTGACTGACTGGCTGTGTTTTCCTCCGCAGATTCGTCTTTCTCGGACTCGCAAACGACAAATTGAACAAAATCGAGGAATCAGAAGGTGCATATTATGCTGCGGCTCGCATCAAAAGCGACGACCGAACCGCGTGGCAGGGATTGGTCTCTCTGTACGGTAGACTGGGTGCCAGCCAACTTGACTCGTTTCACGATGTAGTCATTCGACTAGGAAAGATATTGGAAGACAGGTATGCTTGTGGAACCATTGGCTAATGCGATATGAGAGATATGTCGCTGATGAATCCCAGTGACGAGAAGGAACGCTGCCAGGATCTGGTCAACAAATACTTGAGAGTGGCCAAGAACCAGGGCTCGAAATCTCAAGTAAGAGATGCATTGGAGCTACAATTGCCAAGCTCGCCGTTGTACGACTTCCTCGAAGGCCGATTGCCGCATCCGTCACACACCTATAAGCGCTTAATCGAAGTAACTGAGAGCGATGAGAAGGAATTCATCAATCGTGAGATTGGAGAACGCAGAACACGTCTCGGAGCTCGGGTTGACGAAGTGACTCGAGAAGTCAAGCGGGAGGCATACAAAAAGAGCGGGTTGGAACATCTTTACCAAGGCTTGATTGACTGGACCAATGATGACGCCGTCCGACGTGAATATGAGGAGAAGCTCTTCATGCGTGCGTGTGATGAACTTGATTTCCTCCCGCCGAAGGTGAAAGATGCGAAAAGAAAAGCAGTCTTCAAGGCGGCACATGACATGGTGATCATCAAACACCCATTCGAACCTGCATGGAAAGTCTTCCTGGAGTGGCAGGACATTGAGTTCTCTCAGTACGATGTCGGACACCTACGCGAATTCGTGGAGTTCTTCCCCGATTCTGGACTTTCCAAGGTTTTGAAGGGATTCCTGGCCAGCGAACTTTCTCCCTTCCCCAAAGATTCCTCGGCGGATGCTGAGACCGAAGAGAAGATGGTCTCTTCGCTGGATGGCGAAGATGGCGAAACTATGTCCAGCGAACAAGAGCGTCTCATTCTTATGGCCGGTGGTTTGGAATCTGCTCGATCTTCGATCCTTGCTCACCGTATCCTGGCCAATTTGTACCTCACCCTGGAGGAATACGAAAGCGTTGTTGATGTCGCTCGCAAGGGTTTGTTAAACGTCAAGGACTTGATCAGGTACAGTGGGATTAAACTCCCCAACATCACTGATTTCTTGAACATTGCACTTGCCAATTCTTTGATCCACTATCAATCACCCCGACACCACCCCGAAGCAAAGGCCATTTTTGAGGAAATACTACAAAGAAAGCCAACCTCCTCCATCTGCCTACTTGGCATTGGTCTGATTCTGAAAGAAGACCAGGACTATGAAGCGGCGGTTAGCTTCTTGCAGCGTGCGCTTGCACGCGACACATCCAACATCAAGATTCGCGGAGAGCTTGCCTGGTGCATGGCTCTGAACGGTGACCTCCAGTCTGGGCTGGAGAGTCTGTCGGCTACTCTTGAAGATTTGAAGGTAGCTCAGCCCGGGAACAGAGAGTTTGCATCTGATCTCTTATACCGCATTGGATATTGTCAGTGGGAACTTGACCCATCTCCAGCTGCACGGAAGGACCGTACAGGTGCCTACGCCAGCCTCTTTGCCTCTATTCAAACGAACATGAATTTCGCACCTGCCTACACCCTGCTTGGTTTCTACTATGCCGACTACAAGAAGGACAAGAACCGAGCACGTCGGTGCTTCCACAAAGCGTTTGAATTGTCCACATCTGAGATCGAAGCCGCCGAGCGGCTTGCAAAGGGCTTTGCTGACTCGAAAGAGTGGGATCTTGTTGAAGCGGTCGCACAACGCGTGGATGACTCGGGCAAGGCCAAACCTGCCCCTGGATCAAAGCGCCGGGGATACAGCTGGCCATACGCGGCTCTTGGATCGGTGCAGATCAACAAACAGCAGTATGCCAAAAGTATTCCTTCATTCCAGGCAGCGCTTCGACTGTCACCAAATGACTACCATTGTTGGGTTGGACTCGCAGAGAGTTACCACCACTCTGGTCGGTATGTTGCCGCTACCAAAGCGTTCGAACACGCGAAGACATTGGAGGCAGATCTTTCAGACGAAGATAAGGATCATGTCTGGTTTGCGCGATACATGCTTGCAAATGTTAAACGGGAGCTCGGCGAGTTTGACGATGCAATTGCTAGCTACGAACACGTCCTTACCTCCCGGCCTGGTGACGTCGGTGTAACCATCGCACTGCTTCAGACCCTCACAGAGAGTTCCCTGAAAAGTTTGGGCTTGGGTATATTCAATGACGCCGCCGAGCTTTCATGCAAAGCCATCCAAGTGGCTAGCTCGCTTGCACCAATTCAGAGTGATATTTTCAACCTTTGGAAGGCCGTCGGCGATGCCTGCTCCAACTTCTCCTACATGAAGTCCAAGCTCGATAAATTGTCGCCCTCTGACTGCAAGGCTTTACTTGCCGTCAATCTTGACTCTATGGCCCTTGACCTCATGACTGACATTGATGGCGTGGGTAAGGATTGGCTCGAGTCCAGTGTAAATCAAGACCCGATCACATTTGATTTCTACATTAACATGTCCATTCTTGCATACAAGCGTGCACTCCACGTTTCTGTGAATGATTTGCATGCCCAGGCAGTCGGATGGTACAATCTTGGCTGGGCCGAGTATCTTGCATACCGCACCGTGCAGTCGGATTCTAGCAAGAAGGGCAAGAAGCCACGCAAGTTCTTGAAAGCTGCCATGCGATGCTTCAAGAGAGCAATTGAACTGGAGGCCGGCAATGCTGAATTCTGGAATGCCCTGGGTGTTGTCACCACAAGCATGAGCCCAAAGGTAGCGCAGCATGCGTTTGTCAGAAGCTTACATTTGAACGATCGCAACGCTCAAGTCTGGACCAACTTAGGAGCGCTCTATCTCCTACAAAATGATGTCGAACTTGCCAATGAAGTCTTTACGCGGGCACAGTCTACCGACCCAGACTATGCACAGGCTTGGGTTGGCCAAGGGTTGCTTGCAATGCTCGTTGGTGAAATCAAGGAGGCCAGAGGTCTTTTCGAGCATGCTTTTGATATTTCAAACTCATCGACTACTATTGCCAAGCGCCAATACACCTTGAACCTTTTCGATCATCTTCTTTCTGACTCCTCCGCGTCCAATGAGGTGTCTCATCTCATCCAGCCATTCTTTGCTCTACACCAGCTCTGCATCCAGAATCCGACTGACCTGCCATTTGTTCACCTTTCTGCTTTGCTTGCAGAGAGAATGGGCGAGGTCAGAGATGCTGAGATCAGCCTGCAAGCTGTTTGCTCAGGCATGGAGACCGAGTTTGAAGAGACCGAGTCCCCCGCCTCTCTTTCTAAGTTCGCCCAGGCAAATGCAGACCTGGCGCGTGTTATGCTTGCAAGCCACTCATACGAGGAAGCTGCCGAAAAGGCCGAGCTTGCCATTACTCTCTCCGGAGAGGAAGATGCAGAGAACTTTGACCCCGAAGCCTGCAAGAAGCTCCGTCTATCCGCCCACCTGACCGCTGGTCTCGCATTCTACTACACAAACTCCATGGACCGTGCCATTGATATGTTCCGCGACGCTCTCGAGGAGGCAGACAATGCCCCAGATGTGGTCTGCCTTCTTGCCCAGGTCCTGTGGGCCAAGGGTGGTGAAGAGGACCGAGCTGTTGCCCGGGAGCAGCTATTTGACTGTGTTGAGAAGCACCCCGATCACATCGGAGCAGTCAGTCTTCTTGGTACGGTTGCTCTTCTAGATGCGGATAGGGACGCAATCGAGGCCGTGGAGTCAGATCTTCACAGCATGATCACACGCGACGGCGTCGATATTCATGACCGAGCTAAACTGATCAAACTCCTCGCCGCAATCTCAGCGATGGGATTCACGGATACTGCTGCACTTCCGGAAGATACGAGACGCATTGGAGAGGCTACTACTGCAGTTATGATATCCCCAAGCCAGCCTGCAGGATGGATGGAGCTGTCTTCAGCATCGCAATCTGCCTACCCAGCAGACATGGCTCTCGACCGTGCGCTCAAGAACGTACCCCCTTACAGCAACCTCGAAGCTGCAGATCTCAGTGATGCCTATGCACAGACTGGTAAGACCAGTGACGCTCTCCGTGCTATCATGGTTGCGCCGTGGAAGTGCAATGGATGGGAGGAGTTGAACCACAGTGTATCTACCTTGACTGCCTAGTTAGGTATCAGAGATTATCCTGAATATCAGGATGCTGCCATGGGCAGGGGGGTACGGATGAATAGTACGACCACAAAGCATGAAAAACAGAGAAAAAACAGATAACCATTTTTAAATCAATGAGGGTATCACACTTTGCGCCTAATGCTCCATTCGTAAATTCTCATCCTTCCAGACTAGAAGTCTTCTCCAATAGCCTTGCCTTCCTCCCTTCTCTCCAGGACTTATCCAAAGCCTCGATCTTGCCGCCGAGCACAGTAACAGACCCAGGAGTGAGCAGCACCATACCGCGAGCAACAGTAGGATTCCGAAGTAATAGCTTCGCCCCAATAGCAAGCTTTTCCAGAGCGATCCCCTCAATCCGCTGCATCTCAATCCCGGTAGCCACAGTTCCAGCTGCGTCCTGAATCATCAAACGGTGTGGGCCAGAACCACTATTGCCTGATGCAGCAGCATTGTTGTTATTCGAGCGATTGTTCTCCGACACCTCCGGGTCCTCGCCAACAGCGATAGTGCGCACGATCTCACGGCCACGGATAGCCTCTCCTCGCTCGACACGCTCAATAGCTTCGATCTGGCTCCACAGACTCGTGCCGATGTCTTCGATGTCTAGGACCTGTACCGGGATAGGGCCGTGGAGGCGTAGTTCTTGGACATTTGGGTTGGTGACATTCGTGGGTAGAACACAAGACCGGTGCTTAGAGAGCGACTCTCTGATATCGGAAGTTAGAAGACGGAAAGTAGCTGTCTTCGCGAGAGCCGAGGCGGGAACATTGCGTGGTGCGGTGCCGGAGGATAGGAAGGCATCGAGCCAGGTCGGAGACACAGCGAGTGACTTGGTGCTCAAGATCTGAGCGGCGATCTGATCGGAACTAGCCATGATGGAGTGGAAGGCTCCATGAGAATGGATGTTGCACAGTGTGGAAAGAGAAACAAAAGTTCGGGGAAGCTCTTCAACGCAACAACAGCACAGACCACCGCTTAAAGCCGTCGAGGTGGCCGGTGGCCCGTCGCTCTCTTTCCTCCTCACACACCATGTCGACTCTATCATCGCCGCGCCCATCGATTGCCTCTTCACGAGCCCCTTCTCCAGGGCCGCCGTCGTCCCGTCCCTCTCTCGATGGCTTGAATACCAACGTCAGCGGCGGGCTCAGCGCCGCTTCTACCCCGTCCACCGCACGAGCTCTTTCCCCCTCATTCAACCCCCGGCGGAATCGCAGTGCCCTCCGTGATTACTATAACCTCAAACCGCCCGGTGCGGATCAATCTGCCTCTAGGGATGCGTCTCGCTCGCGCAGCGTTCCCCGAACCACCGATGCCGGGGATATATCCAACCCGTCCGCTTTGGCTTCGGGGACTGAGCTTGACAGTGCGGACTTTGACCCACATCGCTATGTCGAGCATCTCCTTTCTACGTCGACTCTATCTACGGTGCTCAAGGCGGAGAATACGCTTGTTGGAGATATCCGGACTCTCGACGGAGAGCGGAAAGCACTCGTCTACGATAATTATTCGAAGTTAATCCGTGCTGTGGAGACCATTGGCAAGATGCGACGCAGTATGGATGAACGTGGTGCTCCCTTGACTATGACAAAGACCTTGGGTCCGGCAATTGCGTTCGTTGCTGAGACTGCTGGCGGACTTATCAAGGAAGGGGAGGAGCAGCGGCGGCGAATGAAAGAGGCCAAGGCGGAAGACGGAGCTTCTGGATTGAAGAATGAGAAGGATACTGTCCGATGGGTGCTTGCTGCACCCCTGAGACTGGAAAAGCTCGTGGCGGAGGATAGGAGGGAGGATGCGGAGAAAGACTGGAAGGAGATTCAGCACTTGCTTGACGCTTGGGGTGAGATTAAGGGCGTTGCTGAGATCCGGGAATCATGTGAAAAAGTGATGAGCCAGGAAGGTAATGACGATTGAAAGCCTCTTTGTGTCTTTCATCAACACCATTCAAGCGGTTGACGCTCTTCCCGCTCCCACCAATGCGGGTTTGGAGTTACCGAATGAGCCCGCTCATCCTTGAAACCTGCATGATTACTGATGATTTCATCTTCTCATGACATGGCCAAAGGATACCTGCTTTGAGGCCAGCGTTTACAGAAGTGGCTACTGCCCGGCCTCGGGATCGCTTTGGCGCATAGCCTACTTTCCGGTGGCAGAGACCACCGATCCATAAGGCGTTACATAAAGACGCATTGTTCAAAGATACCCACTGCATTCAAAATATGAATCATAAAGCATAATCTCATCAAGTCATACACAATTTCCAGCCAATTCCGTTCACCTACTTCCAAGCAAGAACATCCCGGCTCGAGTACATGCTCGCCTTCAGCCCATACTCATTTTTCGAATTGATATTGAGATGAGTGTAGGCATCGGACTTGTAATAAATGCCCCGATTCCCCTTCCCAACAAGATCCATATCAGCCAATTTGCACAACACGCGCTTAACATCCTTCTCATCCGCAAAGTCAGCCGTATAAATGCAAACAAGACGCGTCTGTCCAGACCCATCATCCGTAGCAACCTTGGCCACATCACCCAGCTGCCCCTTCTCCGTGGCCCTAACCACTGCACCCCAGACTTCGTCAACATGATCAACTGACGGGAACAGCATCCACTTCCCCATAGTAACATCAGTCTCCCGCGCCAGAGCGAGGATGGCCTTCTCCAGTTCCTGACGCAGAGGATTCAGCTTCCGAGTCAAGCCAGCAGTAGTTTTCGCACCTGAAGCATCATGAACTCGCCGGAGTCGTGTACTTTCCTCTTCGTACGCATTGAGAAGCTCATACCCTTTCCTGGTGAAAGAAGCAACATCCCCGCCATTCTTGCGCGATCCTGCTGGGTTCCACATCCAGATCCAGTCTGCATCATGCGCACTCAGCTTTGACGGCGGAAGACGGGACAGGAATGACTCTACTGGCTCTGTTTTGCCGCGACGGTCTTGCGGTGGTGTGGTGGGTGATGGCGATGCATCTTTCATGCTGACATCAGATGAGGATGCCTTTGCAGGCTGAGTTGGTGCGCGTGCATTATGCTGTCGCGTTGATGGGAGGTTTTGATGGATCTGCGCCCAGAATGGTTCTGGGTCAAATGCTGCGCATGCTTTTTCTAGTTGAATCTTTGTGTCTTCGTCGCCTAGACGGAGGTTAGCTTGGGGTTTTTTGTCAGGCTGCCATGGCGAGAGCTTGCCGTAGAAGCTTGATTCGTCGGAGAATATCTCGCCGTGGGAGGTCATTTCTGGATCTGGTATTATGTTGTTGTGGTGTGGGAGAGCGAAGGTGTGAGTATGGGAACCCCGTGTTTTGTTTCTGCCACCTCACTCTTTCTTGGATGCATGCATCTTTCTGTATACTTCCATTATATTTTGCGATTGGGCAACGAATCTGAATGTATCAATGTAAATCACAGCTCTCCAAAAAATAATTGTGTTTCACTGCATCAATTCTCATTCCAGTGTACACGGTTCTACAACTTTTGCATTTCTTCTTCCTTACCTTCTAGCCTTACTTGAGTTATATGCCCTACTTAGTAGGAATTATACACAATTGGAGCTAATTGATGACAAAGGCATTCGTATTCATCTTCTTACTATCTTTCTAGTCGTCTTTCGATCCTTCTTTCATTATTCAAGTCTTTTCCATATGGTCTCTGGCAAGTCCATTGCCACAGAAGGATTCAGCTCACTTAGCACCTACAATACCTGGCCATACCTGGTCAATGAAATTGGTCAAGTCGGTCTTGAGTTCATCTGGTCTTTCTAGCGCCGCAAAATGACCACCCTTTAGGGCATCAACGTCAGCATGTACTGTATAATCTGTCATTCTGCCAAGTTGCATACCTTTTGATGCTGTTCATAGAAAACCAAATCACCAGTCGTCTCGACCCAGGAGCGCGGTAGTCGAGCAATCTCCATAGGGAAAGAAGAATACCCAAACGGCTTATGGATATACCAGCGAGGGTCATTGGAAGTCGGAATAGGGGGAGGTGGATAGTTCTATATTATTGTTGGTCAGAGACTCCTGCTTTGGTGTCCATAAACATTGGAACAACAACGCACCTGTCTATATGCATAAATAGCCCGAGGGAACGTCTCTGTCAACCAATACAGTGTGACAGACTCCAAGATATCATATGGAGCGAGCGGATCGTCAACCCATTCCAGGAATTTCTCACCCACCCTGCGAGTATTAGTAGCCCAAGTTTCTCGGGGTTGCCTTAAGTCTCATGGAACTCACCACGCCAGAAGAGCGATAGGACTTGAGGATACAACGTGGCCGATGGTGCTGGGTCGAGTGCCGTGCTCATTCGCATATCCACTGCCGAACGCTGCGAACTTTTGCAAATTCTCTATGCCTTCTATTTCAAAGGCGCTGAGATGGTCGTCTGTCATGTTGTCTGGACGTCTCATAAAAACCACGTTGACTGACTTCCCATTGGTATTGACTCATTGCAGCATTTGCAGAGATATCACTCACCGTGTACAGCTGTACCGGAATATGTTAGATCAAACTGAGCCTGTCTCGTGAATGGATATATAGGACTGCATACCTTTGCAGCTTTCATGGTCCGCGCCTAAATGCCTGGCAATGCGACTGCCAATATCACCTCCCTGGGCCACATAACCACTCTCAAATCCAAGGTCTTTCATCAATTGATCTAAAAGAAGAGCAACGTCACCCGTGCCAAAGTCCCTATCCAATGGAGGACCAGAGGAAAAGGCGTAACCTGGCAGTGAAGGTACAATCAAGTGATAAGGCAGCGTCTCCGGGGTATATTCCTCTTTGAACTTTTGCAAGATGGGCAAAAATTCCAAAAAGCTTCCTGTGATCAAGTCATTAATCTTTAGAATCTATAATGGCTCGCGTACATGCAAAGAATAAAACCTACCAGGCCACCCGTGAATCAACAGAACAGGAACAGCATCCTTCTTCAGCGAAAATAGACCCACAAAGTGAATATTGACCCCATTTATATCAGTAGTAAAATGAGGGAAGCTATTAATACGATCCTCGGTAGCTCTCCTATTTCGGCAGTTCAGTGCATGATGCATAAAGATGTGGAGTAACTAGTAACTACCAGCTATAAGACCGCAGCCACAGATCCCGCATGGTTACTACCCAATCGGTGCCAACACCATAACGACGGTCTATTTGGGAATTCTCGTATGTATGCGGGGCGAGTTTAGCTATCTTCAATAGCGTTTCGAGCTCGACAAGCTTCGTTTGGGGGACAGCAATTTTGAATGGTGTGATAGAGGTCGTCGCCGTGGAGGGCGGAATGCTAAATGGCAATGACATTGCGATGTGAAGTTGCTTGATATGCTATTTCCGGGAGGTTTGGGTCTCTTATACTCAGCGCTCAGCTGTCACGTTATCGGGTGCGGGGTTTCCTTGGTGTGGGACGGGATCGGGTTGATGCTTACAAACTCCGATGTTTCTTTATTGGCCATGGGATTATATACCGAGATTTCGTATAGTGTGATTGTTATTTATGCATTGACTAGAGGCATAAATTGCTATGTTGCTTTCCTATTGGGGACATTGGTCAGTCCTTGGTGGAGACCTGTAGGCATATACATGTATAGCGTTGAGATTTTGCAAATAAGCAATGAAACCACCTGAACAAAAGACCATTTAGTTCTCCCGGTGTAAGCAATTAGCCATCATAGCCCACGTATGCCTTTGACAGCTTTTCGCGAACCCACTTTGTTTTTTTCGTTAGTTTGCATTATAACCTGGAAATCATGAAGCTCCATCACTCACCTCGCCTGCTTTGAAAGGCTCTTTGCATGCTGGTCTATCGTCCAAGATATGGTTCGGTAAAACCGACACTGTTGCATCATAATCGACACCAAAGAAAAAAGGAATCGAATAGCGCTCTTGTCCCGTTAAGTTTGTCACCCGGTGGATAGTTGATTTGAACTTTTTGTTCGTCCTGGAGGAATTAGTGTGGAAGACAGGAAACTGTGGCACTGCTCTTACCAAATCGACAAGCAATCCGCTATGTTAACAACCAGTGTACCTGGCAATGGAGGCGCCAGTATCCATTCGCCGCTGTGGTTCAGGACCTGCAGACCTGGCACGCTACCCTGGGAAAGGATAGTGAAGCATTCAAAGTCCTTAAGAAACGTCAAAAGCTAGTTCTTCTAATGTTACCGCCGCTCCAGCTTACCGTGTGAGCCCCAAGCCCCTCACGGACCTCCTCTTTCACTGGCTGAGGCGGATAATGCATCATCCTAGACGTAACACCAGGATTCTGAACCATAGAATCAAAGTGTCCTTCAGGTAAATCGAGAGCAAGAGCAAAGATTCTCATCATCTTTCGACAGAGTTCTAGAATCAAGGAGCAATACTCAATGTAGGTCCTGGAGAATCCCGGCAACGTATCCTGGTCAGGCCATTGATTGTCTCCATACAATCCATAGGGATCACGAGGAAGAGGGTCATCCTTCGACTTTTGAACATCCATTGCAGTCTCGTATCCAATATCAAATGCTTCAGAGAGAGCACTGACTGCATCTTCTGCGGCGATAGGATCATCATCTGTTCCTGTGGATTTCTCGCCACCGAGAGGACTGTATCCGCGGAATTTCTGAGAGACTTCAGTATGCAGATCTTGATTCTAGCCGTGTATACAGACATACCGGTGAGTTTCCGATATAGAACTTCATCTTCTGTTCCTCAGGGAGGCTGAAGAAGCGTTCTGCGGCATTGTGGATTTCTCTTATCATGTCCTCTGGAATTCCATGGCTCTGGTACGATGGATTTAGCTGCTGCTATATCCCAGGTGGTAATAGAAAGGTCTTACTTTTATATAGAAGAAGCCAACTTGGGTGCACACATCAGAGACTGATTGAGCCAGCTGCTGTCGTTCTTCAAGATGAGGACTATCTAAAGTTGAAAGATCGATGATAGGGATATGGTCACAGTTAGCGAGCTGCGAGCTTTCACCCTGCTGTTCAGCCATCTTGATTTCAAAAGCGATCCTTTTTCGAGGAAGTGATCGGTTAAAACATTGCAGAGATCTATGAAGAAGGCACTGCTACCTCGTCGCGGGGTAAGTCCCCGCCACTATCACTCACCAACCACGAATGGCCAGTAGTGCAAATCTTGGCCTTTTGCTTTGCATCTGATACAAGCAGATACTGAAGCTATAGATAAGTTGCATGTGGCCTCACAAATCATTTTAGTCGTTTTGTATCAAATTCTGTACATTCAATTTGGATATGCTACCAAGCTACCTTTTTCCAGCTTTTTGGATCCCTCGGAGTCAGAGATAAGCTCTTTTATAAAGCAGTTTCATTTAAATGATTGACTCTATTACCGGAGTCGTTTATGCAGAATGGTCAGAAACTTGTGTCGGAGACTTAGCGTCAAGCCAGCGCCACGAAACGCAAGCTTGAACGAGGCAAATGACAGCTAAAAAAGGTAAGTATTTGAATAGAAATATTGGATCAATCGACGTCTCACCTAGTGCTACTGTCATGAAGAAAAAACCAACTCCTTCGACCAGTGAGCCGCTCAACAAGGGCCCAACCATCATTCCAACGCTATATCCAACTTCAGTCATGGAAAAGACTCGCAAATTGCTTCTATTGGCCTCAAACATATGCGGATCTTTTGCTTCCATGTCCTTGACGACATCTAAGAGAAGATTAAATCAGTATGCCAGTCAAAATATCACACCAGACATGTTGAGGATCACTCACATGCCAATTGCACAGCTCCCACGCCACGCACAAGGGGTAAAACAGTACCCATGGCAATCAACGAGCTAGTGAAGATAGATTTACCAGCTGCGTTACCACTGGCCCAAGGGAAACGGGGGTCCCCAGGGACTCCCAGAAGCAATATCAGAGGGACCAGAGCACTCCAGCCCAGGGTGGTAGGGCCCCGCAAACCGGCTCGGTCACGAAGCCATCCAGCTGGTCCACTTAAAGCGATATTGGGAACCTGCAGGCAGAAGAACATCACACTTATAAGCAAGCTTTTCCAGCCGAATGCGTCTTTCAGGTGAACAGGAAGGGTATTGTTGATTCCGCCGATAAGAGAAGAGACAACCACAACATTGGATAATGCAGTCAGAACTCGTGCGTCGGTGAGCATTATCTTGTAATAATCTTGCTTTGTTCCTTGTTTGCCCTCCATTTCACAATGAGTTGTCTTGCCATTGTCGCGCGTTTCGGAAAGCAAAGCTGTTGTTTCTTCCAATATCTCTGTGTTCTCGGAGGATGGGGCGCCGCTTGGTTTACCTGAAGTATCGGACGAATGCGTAGGGTGAGGTTCAATCATAACCAGTCGCGCAATAATATCCAAGACAAGCACAACCATGGGGAGTGACCATGCGGTCCAGTATCCAAACAACTGAAGCAGCGTACCACTCACGGTTGGTCCTCCGACCATTCCCGCAGTGACAAATGCCATTGCGAGGCCCATTGACTTTCCAAGATGTTCCTTGTCCACATTATTAGCTAATAGGGAAAATCCAACTACCCAAGTACCGGCCCCGGCTATACTTTGCAAGCTGCGACCAAGGAAGAGAGCCCACACTGTTCACTAAAATCAGCTCAGGACAATATTTGTCATGGCTCGGAGGGTCAAATACCTGAAGTTGTGAGCGCAATCATAAGAGTACCCACGAAACATCCTGCCAAAGCAATCAAGAGCGGTGTCTTTTGGCTCGGGGTCTTCTCGGCCAGATGTGCGATTATCGGCGCAGAAACTAGACCGAAGAATCCATGTGCGGTGAGTAATGCGGTTGTATAGCTCTGAGTTAGAGATGGGTCGATATGTAAACGTTCTTCAAGCATATAGCTCAGAATCGGCGTGAGGAACCCGTAGAGAAATGTCTCTGCTGAATTGTTAGGATGACTCAAACCGCCCATGAAATGTGAGACACCAGCCACACGCACCTGCGAATAAAGCGACAGTGATTGAGGAAACCACCAGAAGTCGAGACGACCGCCATCGGTATCCTAAAGGCTTTTTATCCAGCATCGCGATAGGTAGGACAGGTGTAGGAAATGAAAAGAGTGGGGGGCCACCGACAAATAAGTATTTTTTTTTTGGCGGCGCTACCCTAACATTCACAGATGCGAGTTGCAGTAAGTATGTTTTAAATAACAATTAGTTTCTTTTATCCTGCATGCTTAGCTCTGATTCTAGCGCCCTTCACAGATTTTTCACTCAATCCGGATCGCCCTCGCATCTATGGACGGGGAACCGAACATTGTGATTGACCCATCAACGCGTCCATATCCACTTTTATGCACCTGTACTTGCATGGGGTCAGCTACAGTACATGGGATGTGTCATAGTTAGAGTTCACTCCCTTCGCTCTGGTTCTCGAATCTGAGAACCAATGCATGTACACTGCAAGAGGGCCAAAGGGGTAGCCCGGAGGAAAAAGCAGTATGCGAGGTGTTCGTAATCCCCCAGTTTGGACATTTGGATGCGTTGATGGTAATGTTACGTAGAGCATGGCTACGCGTGAATCCACAAGGAGATGGTACCCTCCAAGGTTCCTATGACTGTCTGTAGCTAGATATAGGCCACCCATCGGCAACCGTCGGAGCATCAAGTATGACTTTTAGTATGACTCCTAGGCGAGGCAAGAATGTAATCAATGTATCTAGACCTCAATTCATCTCAGTAAGCATTATGCATGACTCAATAGATTGATTCGGTCAGAATGAAAATATTGTGTGGGTTCATGCAATGCAATGCAGTGAAACAGCCTTGGAAAAGCTCGAGCCATTACTACTCGAGCGTAACGAATGGCAGGACCCGCACGAATGTTCGGATTCGTCGATGAGACATCTTTTTATCTGCAATCGAAATTCTAGCGATGTAGCAATGTGGATAGTGAGATTGCGCGATCGCCTCTCCGATCGTAACTTGACTTGTGTTTTTGCCTGGGAGGTCAGGCCCATACTATCACCCAGTTCCTTTATAATCACCATCAATGGATCACACGCGTGAGCTATAGAATCAAAAGAAGTAAATATATATGATTTAAAAGAATGATATTCAAGGTGCGGTTCGCCGGGAGCGTTGAACCCCCATATGTATATGTCTTGGCCGTAAAAGTGAAAGTTTATGTCTTTTACCTACGTCGAAACAACCGGATTTCTACTAGGCAAATCTATCGTGACCCCTATACAGATAAATCTAGTACGACGCTCTTTGAAACACTTTAATTGACAGCGGTAACAGGTAACTCAATTCCACTACTTAAGGAAAAGCAAGTAGCAATACAGTGGCAATTAAACATGAGAAAAAAGAAAGTTAGCATTTGGTAAAATATATTACAATTCCAAGGACTGACTGGCATAAGAAGAATGGTTCGTTGTTAGCGATATTTATCAAGCAAGTACTAGAATTTGTGAAAATAGCCTCCGATGGCAAACTCTGGAAGTAATTCTACTTAATTTAGATACTAGAACTGTTCAGGATACGCTTAAGTCTTTGCGTATAAGAGGAATTTGGGTCATATTGGTGGCCAGAGACTGAGAGGAGAAAATGGTAGTGTCAATCTGAGTGGAAGGCCGGAATTGTTGAACTAGTTTTGAAAATTACAATTCGTAGATGTGCTTCTCCTCTAATTTTCATCAACAATCTTCATTCGGCTGCCATCACTATATAAACTGACAATTGGTGGACAGTCTTTAGAA
>ERZ1673737.1521-NODE-1521-length-22022-cov-5.534438_pt1 | contig 22022 bp, 17 predicted proteins | sample MGYA00580211_ERZ1673737 | MGnify/ENA primary metagenome ERZ1673737 (study PRJEB41218, sample SAMN15661789) | gut metagenome | host: Homo sapiens | place: Canada: London | collected 2015-08-20/2019-03-30 | study: EMG produced TPA metagenomics assembly of... | reverse complement strand
ATTTTCAGGGTTTTACATACTGTTCAGTTTTCAAGGTTCTTTGTTGTTGTCTCATTGACAGCTCATTTATATTACCACAAGCAGTTATCTTTGTCAACAACTTTTTTATTTTATTTTTCGCAACTGAGCTTTCGCTCAACAGCTTGAATATCATATCATAGGCAGTTGTCGTTGTCAACTATTTTTTCTTAATTTTCAAAACATTTTCGTAAATAAGAAAACCTGTGATATTCGATTTTCCCTGCATATGCAGACCAACGTCAAAACACGTTAGAGTTAGAGTTTACCATTTCAGCATTAACTTGTCAAGGGATTTTCACTTGTTTTTTCGCTGACATATTCCATACAGAATCATTGCGCATCCTCGCGGAGCGTTTATCTCAGTCGGAGACCCAACTCCCACTGAGACAAATTTGCTATTACTCGCCACCTAAAGAGGTGGGAGTCTTCTCGACTGAGATAAAAAATTTGGCACACCTAACTCATCACTAAGTAGCGAGAATGCGGTGTGCCGTTTTTCAATATCACAGTTTTTCTCTATAAGCTTGTTAAATAATCCGTTTCACAACACCCATCAGGATGCTTCCAAGCATATTGTGGTCATACAGCCAGGTCAGCCAGATATTGCTTTCTATCTGGTTCAGGAAAAGTTCACCAATCGCCGTTGCCGAGAACAGTGTAATAAGCAGTGCTGCAATCCAGACGAAAAAGATCCCTTCCGCACCCCCCAGCACGGCACCTGCCAGACGGTTCAGCCCCGATATGATCGGCAGCCGGGAGACCACATTGAGCGATACGGACAGAACACGCAGTCCGCCGAACACAGCTGCAAACAGCAGAAAAAAACTTATAATATTGATCAGGCTGTTTGCCAGATAACGGCTGACGTAGTGGGTAAAGCTGCTTACACCCAGTGCCTCGTAAACTTCGCTGTTATTATTCTCCAGAAGCGCATCCTTTAACTGTTCCGGAAGCTCCATTTCTTCAATAATACTGCGCTGTACGGATGGCGGCGCCGCGTCAGCTGCCTCATTTTCCGCCTCATCGTCCTTTTGGATAAATTTCGTCACGCTGTCCTCCACCGCCTGATAGACCACCTCATTGCTGCGAAGCAGATTCGCGACAGACGGCGCACCAAAATGAACCACCCCCAACGACAGCACCAGGGAAACGGCCGAGACTGCCAGGCGGATGAATCCGCGGTAATGCCCGTACAATACCATGGAAACCAGATAGACTGCCACCACCACGAACAGCCAGTTTTCTTTTATATAAGCACCCATTGCCTGATCGCCTCCGCTACGCCCTCTTCCCGGTTCGAAGCGGCAATCCGGTCTGCGCGTTCCTTTAAAAATGGGGCGCCATTTTCCATCGCCACGCCGATTCCTGCTGCCTCCAGCATGGGCCAGTCGTTTTCGCCGTCTCCAAATGCCATCGTCTCCTCCGCTTCAATTCCCAGATACTGACAGAGATTCCGCAGCCCGCTCCCCTTTGTGATGCCCGCCGCGTTGAGTTCCAGATTCCACGGAAGCGAGGAGGTCACCAGAACCTCCGGCATCGCTTCCAGCTTTGCCCGGACTGCCTGCTTGCTCTCCCGGTCCTTAAAATTTAAATTCATCTTCTGCACCGGGCATTTTTTCTCCCGCAGATACTCCACCATGTCAGTAACTGCCCGGCGCGTCGCCCGGATATAGGCGCATTCACGTTCCGGTATCCCGTATTCTTCCAGCTGTGCCAGCAATCGCGTCTCGCTGACGCCGCCCTCCGATACATACATATCGTAAATAACCGGATGCCGGCGCAGCACCTCAATCACCCGGATCGTCTCTTCCCAGCTCAGGCAACTTTCCGACACCCAGGTATTTTTCCCGAAATCCCGGACGACCGCCCCATTTGTAAATATGCCATAGTGGACGCCCGGCAGGCTCAAAACCTCCTCTGGCACTGCCGGGAGCGCGCGCCCGGTCGCCGGGACAATCTCAATCCCCCGCTGCGCGCACAGTTCCATCACCTGTCTTGTTTTTTCCGACACGTGCATTTTTTCATTTAACAGTGTCCCATCTAAATCGAGGGCTATTAACCGTGTTCCCATCTTTCTCTCCCGTATCTCCTTTTACTGTCCACTACCAGAAAACGCTGCCGGGAAGCATTCCCCCGCAGCGCTCTCTTTTACTAATTAGTTTTAATTTTAAAATTTCTCGAATTGTTTTAATTAATCAAAGAAATGTTTCTCTTTCAGAATCAGAAGTCCATCCTTATCATATTTCGATGAGAACAGTCCGCTGAAGGATTTCTTTTCCGCCTTATCTGCAGCTTCCTCGATCAAATCTTCGGCACTTGTCTTGGTAAGCGGTTCTCCGTCCTCCTCCATCATCTCAGCGCGCTCGTACAGAGCCAGCATGCTCTTTCCCGAAATACTGCAGTCAATCTCCGATGCATATTTGCAGGCGTACTGAACAAACTCCTCTACATCCATATCGCCGGACTTTTTGGACGGTTTCTCTTCCGACTCATCCTCTGGATAATTGGAATACTCGTCGTCCTCGCGTTCGTCTTTATAGCTGTCTTTGTAATCGTCCTTATAATCATCACGATAGCCGCCACGCGCATAATCATCCTCCGGCTCATACTCGTCCTTCTCGTAGTGATCTTCTTCGTCTTCATACTCCGGCTCGTCATCGCGTCTTGCCTCTTCCTGACGGCGCAGTTCTTCTCTCTGCCGCTCTGCCAGACGGCGCTCTTCCTCCGCTTTACGCGCTTCTTCTGCCTCTTTGGCTGCCAGTGCCTGTGCTTCTGCCTTGGCGCGCTCTTCTTCCTCACGGTGGGCTGCTGCTTCCTGCTGTCTGCGTTTTTCCTCTGCCTCTTTTTCTGCCTGACGGCGGATCTCCGCTTCACGCTCTGCCTGGCGTTTTCTGGCTGCTTCTGCTTCCTGCTGCGCCTGCTGGCGTTTCAGCTCTTCCTCGCGCGCCTGTGCCAGCTTCGCTGCATCGTCTTTCTGGTTTTCACAGCCGATATACTGGAAACGCTCTGCTAATGCCGGATATGCGCGGTGCATCTGCTCTAAACGTGCCTGCGTATCAATCAGAACAACGACCATGCCGGTTTCATCCTGTGTCATCAGTTCTTCCAGCTCTTCCACCGTCAAATCGTCCAGATCGGCTGCATGCTCGACCACCAGATCCTTGCCTGCCAGGCGCTCCGCCACCGATGCGATGCCGCGATGGGAAAGGTTTGCGCCGCTGATCTTGGCAACCGGATGCTTGGTCCCCAGCTCACGGTGAATCTTTTTCAGGGAATCAAGTGCCATCGCAAGACCGGCTGCCGGATCTTCCGCCTCGATCATCAGATGATTCGATTCCTTGATCTCCTCTTCTTCCTCTTCCGGTTCGAAATCCCAGTCTTCCACTATGGTTTCCTCTTCCTCTTCAAATTCATGAATCGGAGCTTCCTCGCTCTTTTCCTCTGCCTCTGCCGGTTCCAGGTCGCGGAGATTCCTGAAAACACGTGTCTCCCCTTCGGATGCGCCCTCTTCCTCATCGTAAGGCTTGATCTTGGACACTTCTTTTGCCAGCGCTTCTTCCGCCTGTGCTTCATGAAGGCTTGCTACTACATCCTCGTCCAGCGCAGCCTTTTCTACCTTCTCGTCCGCCGGTTTTGTCTCAGCTTTCGGTTTTCCAGCCTTCTCTTCTGGCTCTGCCTGCTCTGGCTGTCCCTCCGGCTCATTCTCCGGTTCGTCGTCCAGCTCTGCCTCCGGCTCATCCGTATCCAGATACTCTTCTTCCGGCTCCGGCTTGCGGTATGTACCGTTCTTGTACTCTTCTTCCACCGCACGCAGCTTCTCTTCGTACTTCTCGCGGTTTTCCACCAGATCCATCTGATATTTCGTCAGCGGCGCATACTGAAGTTTCAGTTCCATTGCCTTGTCCACATATTTGCCAAGACCGAACATCAGCATGATCTTGTCGCAGATCCGCACACAGTCGTCCGCCTGGTTCGCCTGATGATAAAGCTCTGCCAGGTGGTACAGCCATTTCTCATCCAGCTCTTCCTGACAATATCTCTCCAGAGAATTGATCTGCTGCTCTAACGGCGCATCCTTCGCCTCCAGAATCAGGAAACGAAGCAGATACTGGCGCGGGTCATCGCCGGACAGCTCACAGAACTCCCGGTAATATGCCTCTGCCTCCTGAATATTATTTTCACGCAATGCAAGGTCAGTCAGCTTATATAAAAGCCCCTTTCCAAGCGGCGCTCTCTCATATGCCAGCAATAAAATATCCTTGGCATCCTGATACTCTGCATTTTTCTCATAAATCTGGGAAATCATCGTAAGCAGGCTGGTGCTGCGTACACGACGCCAGTCGATGGTATCGGCGATCTTCATCGCCGTCTCGAAATCTCCCTTGTTGACCAGTTTCTTAATCTGCTCTACCTTGATGTTAAACTCGTATTTATCCATCTTATGCATCTCCTAACTTCCTGCCGCGGCAGAAGTTTTATTGTTACTGTTCACGCATACGTGCCCAGTAACATTTTATTTGCTCACCGGCTACAGCTCTGTACGCCCATCCAGCGCGCGTAGAAGCGTTACCTCATCAATATATTCCAAGTCGCCCCCGACCGGAACGCCGCTGGCGATTCGCGTCACCCGGATCCCTGTCGGCTTAATCAGCTTGCTCAAATACATCGCGGTCGTCTCGCCCTCCAGGCTTGAGTTGGTTGCGATAATGACCTCACGAACCTCCTCTTTCTGCAGGCGAGTCATCAGCTCCTTGAGCCGGATGTCGCCCGGCCCGATCCCCAGCATCGGGGAGATCGCCCCATGCAGCACATGATAGACCCCGTTGTATTTTCCTGTCTTTTCATATGCCGCCAGATCGCGCGTATTTTCCACCACCATGATCGTCTCATGATCTCGCCGGTCGCTGCTGCAGATCGGGCACAGTTCCTTATCCGTCAATGTGCAGCACTCCTTGCAGTAACGCACATTCTGCTTGGCTTCCAGAATCGCGCCGGACAAGTGCCTGACCTGTTCTTCCGGCATATTGATGATATGAAATGCAAGACGCTGGGCAGATTTACTTCCGATTCCGGGAAGTTTTGACAATTCTTCGATTAGCTTGCTAATCTGGCTGCTGTAATAATCCATCGCTTAAAACGGGAATCCGCCTCCCAGACCGCCAAGGCCACCGGTCAACTGGGACATCATCTGGCTGCTGTCCTCTTCCGCCTGACGGAATGCCTCGTTGGTCGCCGCCACGATCAGATCCTCTAACATCTCGATATCATCCGGATCCACTACTTCCTCAGACAGTTTCACGGAAAGAACCTCTTTTTTACCAGATACGGTCACGGTTACAGCGCCGCCACCTGCGGATGCGCTGTACTGCTTCTCCTCCAGCTCTTTCTGCTTCTCTTCCATCTGGCGCTGCATTCTCTGCGCCTGCTTCATTAAATTGTTCATATTGCCCGGCATACCGCCTGGGAAACCGCCACGTTTTGCCATGGTGTCATTCCTCTCTTTCACTTCTTTTTATTTATATTCAGACTGGCTGCCGATTGCAGCCGGTTCTATATATCATATAAACCCACTAATATCATTTATCTGCATTTAATCACAGCTTCTTGCATTACAAAACAAGGCTCATCTCTGGCAAGCTCCACTACACGGAATCATCCTCTTCGACAATCACATCGGTATGGATTGCGTTCTTTAAATCCTCATCACTGACATAAACCGTTCTTTGCGGCACAGCAGATGATTCTAAACGGACCTTAAATTGCAGAGTCTTTTTGTATTTTTCTTGCACTACTTCCTGCAAATTCTTAAGCTCAGGCTCCCGATTGATAATTCCAAACGTATTTTCATCTGTACACACAATGCAAAGGCAGCCTTCGCCCGCCGGTTCTACACTTGTCTTGGGAAGACTGAGCCTAATCGAACCCACAAGCTGGCTCAGGGACGCAATCCGTCCCCATTCTTTCCGCATCAGCATCAGATCTTCGTACTGTGCCGGCGGAAGGGATACCATCTTCGGCTCAGGCGGCGTTTCCACCACAGCCGTTTTGGAGGATGCCGCCTGCCCCGCTGCCGGTGCAAGGGACGCCAGTTTCTGTAGATTGTCCGGCATTTCCTGCATTTTCTGCTCTAATAGCGTAATCCGCTGTAAAATGGAATCAAGATTCTGTTCCATCGACGGCGTCGTCAGCTTGATAAAGGCAATCTCCACCAGAATCCGCTTCTGCGACGCGTAGCGCAGCTGCCCGGAAAGTTCCGAGAAAATACGGATGTAACGCATCAGCGTTTCCGTATCAACGCCTGCCGCCTCTTCCTTTAAAACTGCCAGATTTTCCTCCGACATATCGAGCATATCGCCCGGTTCGTCGGTCGTCTTGGCAATCAGGAGATTTCGCATATACCAGACGAAATCGTTGACAAGCTGCGAAAGATCGCGCCCCTGGATGATCATTTCCTCAATCTCACGGATGCACGCCTTCGTATCACTTGCAAGCACCGCTTGAAACAGCTTGCTGAACACGCGGTTATCGACCGCGCCCAACACCTCGAGCACATTGTCATACGTCAGCTTTTCCCCGAAATGGAACGCCACGCACTGATCGAGAAGACTTAACGCATCTCGCATCGAGCCATCCGCCGCACGTGCCACATACCTAAGTGCCCGGTCATCTACATCGATCTGCTCCGCCTGCGTCAGCTCCGCCAGCCGTCCCGCGATGGTATCGATCGAGATCCGCTTGAAATCATATCTCTGGCACCGGGACAGGATCGTGATCGGGATCTTGTGGACCTCCGTCGTCGCCAAGATAAATATAACGTAGGATGGCGGTTCTTCCAGCGTCTTTAAGAGCGCATTGAACGCGCCGATCGAAAGCATATGAACCTCGTCAATGATGTAGACGCGGTAGCGCCCATCCGTCGGCGGGTACTGCACCTGCTCCCGGATATCGCGGATATTTTCCACACCATTGTTGGATGCCGCATCGATCTCCACCACATTGAGGGAAGCTCCTTCCGCAATCTGGCGGCACATACTGCACTCGCCGCAGGGGCTGCCGTCCACCGGATGTTCACAGTTGACTGCCCGTGCAAAGATCTTGGCAATACTCGTCTTACCGGTTCCGCGCGTCCCGCAGAAGAGGTACGCGTGCCCGATCCGCCCGGAGTTGATCTGATTTTTCAAGGTCTTTACGATATGGTCCTGACCCCGGACCTCTTCAAAGGACGTCGGACGCCATTTTCTGTACAGTGCTGTATATGACATAAACTACTACTTCCTTACTATTCGTCGCCGAAGCTGATGCCTACATTCTTAGCTTCTCGGATAATATCGCTCTTCGGATCGACCATCTTTAATTTACCGGCAATGTCCGCGAGCGGAATTTTTTCAATCTTATTGTTGTTTAAAGCAACCATATAGCCGTATTCTTTGCGGCGGATCATCTCTGCTGCCTCCGCGCCGAGGCGCGTCGCAATCACGCGATCATACGGGCATGGCTCGCCTCCGCGCTGCATATGCCCTGGAACCGTTACACGGATCTCCTGCCCCGTCCGCTCGGAAATCTGGGCGCCCAGCTCGTAAGCGACCGACGGATAAACCGGTCCATTTTTCTTCTTTTCTTTTAATTCTTTCTTGGTCAGGGCTGCATTTTCCTTGGAAATCGCGCCCTCTGCGACCGCCAGAATCGTGAAATTCTTGCCATTTTTAGTACGGCTGCGGATCGCATTTACCACCACATCAATATCATACGGGATCTCCGGCAGGAGAATGATGTCAGCTCCGCCCGCGATGCCTGCATAGAGCGCCAGCCATCCCACCTTGTGCCCCATGATCTCCACGATGAAGACTCTGCCATGAGACGCCGCCGTCGTATGAATACAGTCGATGGCATTGGTCGCTACATCAACCGCACTATGAAATCCAAACGTAAGATCGCTACCCCAGAGATCGTTGTCTATGGTCTTCGGAAGAGAAACGATATTGAGTCCTTCCTCCCGCAGCAGATTTGCCGTCTTCTGGCTGCCGTTGCCGCCTAAAATGACGAGGCATTCCAGTTTCAGCTTGTAATAGGTGTGTTTCATCGCTTCCACTTTATCCAGACCGTTCTCGTCCGGCGTCCGCATCAGCTTGAAAGGCTGTCTGGAAGTTCCCAGAATCGTACCTCCGCGTGTCAGAATCCCGGAAAAATCCGACTGTTTCATAATCCGGTAGTCTGCATACATAAGACCTTTATAGCCGTCTTCAAATCCAACTATCTCTATGTCATCGAACATCTTGTACAGCGATTTTGCCACGCCTCGCATCGTCGCATTTAAGCTCTGGCAGTCGCCGCCGCTGGTTAACATACCGATTCTTCTCATGAGCGCTTTCCCTTTCTTCATAACCGTCCAGTACCTTCACAGTTACCCTTATTCTAAGTTTCCAACAACCCCCATATCAGGATAAACTACACCCATTTTGTAATTATAATACAATCATATCCCGCGGGCAAGAAAAAATTCCTTACAAATATCATAGACATAAAAATACCGGGATACGCGCTTTTAATCTGCTCCGGCACGGTATTCCTACCCCTTGGCAAATCAAATTCCACATATCCCGGCTATATTCACACACCTGCAAAAATGCTTGTTTCTGTATCTATTATTTTCTATTTTTTATTTCATAGGAAGCAATTTCCTATGAAATAAAAAAATCCGCACGCCCGGCTTCGAACGTATGCCATGGACGTTACCCTGACAGTTAACTCGGTCCAGGCTGCCTTGCGGCACACAGAAGCTTCTGCTTAGTGCTGCTGCATTCCTGCCCTGACACGGTTCACAGATTTCTGTTGCGCAAGACCCAGACTTCAACGCCACTTTTCAGGGGCAGCCCCACAGTAAAAACGCCCTCGGTCGGACAACACCCCTGCTATAGCGGATTGCAGGTACAGGGCACCGCTAACTCCCCGGCTGTGCGGAAACTTTATGACTTGATCTTATATGACGGAATGACCTGCAGACCGTCAGCCTGTTTAGTATACATGGCAGCCGCCGTTTTGTCAAGCCGGAGCTTGACTAACAAGCATTGTATAAAAATACACAAGAATACATTTTATTGTTTTTTTATCATTTTTTATCCCAGAATCTTGCAACAGAAGAAAGAAATTATTATAATAGGTATAAATCTAGCGACTGCAAAAAGTCAAACAGTTACTAAATCATAAAATTCTGTAAGATTGGAGCAACGATTATGGAAAAGAAAAATATCGACTGGAGCAACATCGGTTTCGGCTATATGCCAACGGATTACCGCTATGTTTCCATGTACCAGAATGGTTCCTGGGACGAAGGCGCCCTTACCTCCGACCCGAATATTACCCTGAATGAATGTGCCTGTGTTCTGCAGTATGCACAGACTTGCTTCGAGGGTCTGAAAGCGTATACGACCGAGGACGGCCATATCGTTACGTTCCGTCCTGACTTAAACGGCGAGCGTATGGAGAATTCCGCAAAAGGTCTTGAAATGCCGCCATTCCCGAAGGAGCGCTTCGTAGACGCCATCACAAAAGTAGTAGAAGCCAACGCAGCATTCGTACCGCCGTATGGTTCCGGTGCAACCCTGTACATCCGCCCGTATATGTTCGGTTATGATTCCATTATCGGCGTTAAACCGGCAAACATCTATCAGTTCCGTGTATTCTGTACACCGGTTGGCCCGTACTTCAAGGGCGGCGCTAAACCGATCACCATCCGCGTCAGCGATTTCGACCGTGCAGCACCTCACGGAACCGGTCACATCAAAGCCGGATTAAACTATGCGATGAGCCTGCATGCGATCGTCGATGCTCATAAGAACGGTTTCGATGAGAACATCTACCTGGATCCGCAGACACGTACCAAGATCGAGGAGACCGGCGGCGCAAACGTTATCTTTATCACCAAAGACGGCAAGCTGGTAACTCCGAAGTCCAACAGCATCCTTCCGTCTATCACACGCCGTTCTATCCTGCAGGTTGCAAGAGATTACCTTGGCATGGAGACCGAAGAGCGTGAAGTATACTTAGACGAAGTAAAAGATTTCGCAGAGTGCGGTCTGTGCGGTACCGCAGCTGTTATCTCCCCGGTTGGCAAGATCGTTGACCACGGCAAGGAAATCTGCTTCCCGGCAGGTATGGAGAAGATGGGTCCGGTTACCCAGAAACTCTACGAGACACTGACCGGCATCCAGATGGGTCACATCAAAGCTCCGGAGGGCTGGATCCACGTAATCAAATAAGGACTGTATTTTTCGGTTTGAATGGGAAATATGGAATGCAAAAAGCTGGTGGAAATCATTCACCAGCTTTTTCTTCTTTCTTCTTTTTTCTCTTTTCACGCAATTCTTTGAAAAATTCTTTCAACATCATCGAACATTCCTCGCCCAAAAGTCCTTCTTCTGTCTCCACCTGATGATTGAATCCTTTTTCATCCAGAAGATTCAGTACCGAACCGGCGCAGCCGGCTTTCGGGTTCATGGAACCGATGTAAACTTTTGGAATCCGCGCCTGCACGATCGCCCCTGCGCACATCGGGCACGGTTCCAGCGTCACGTACAGCTCGCATTCTTCCAGGCGCCAGTCGCCCATGCGCTTGCACGCTTTTTTGATTGCCGCGATCTCCGCATGTGCCAGCGCGCTATGATCGACCATCCGACGGTTGTAACCCCTGCCGATGATTTTGTCCTCATACACGATCACGCAGCCGATCGGCACTTCTCCGAGCGCCCAGGCTTTCTTCGCCTCGCGGATCGCCGCTTTCATATATTTCTCTTCCCGTGTCAATTTTGCTGCCACTGTTTTTTCCTCCGTTCAAATTCATCCGCTTCCAACAACAGACATCCTTATCCCAGTTTCCCGACAAGTTTGATCCGCTACCAACCAAACACCTGAAAGCATTTGACCCGTGTCCATCCTACCCAGAAAAGCCATCCTTTGTCAAGCGTTCTCTAAAAGGAGCGACCGGCTTTTATGTAAAATTCAAATCCGTATACCAATACCCGAACCGGCTGTCGCGCGGCGGCTGGCGGGTGGAACGGACAAAGCGGTCAAAGCCGAACATCGCCGCCATATATTTTTCATTGTTTCCATAATGTCCCGGCACGCCCAGAATGTAGCGCCCCCGTTCGCCGGGTTTCCCCAGTCTCGCCAGAATCAGATATCGGTAGTTGTAGTAACCGTGCAGAAGAAAGCTGTTATTTCCATACACCCAGTTTTCCCGCGGCAGAAGCCCGATATCCTGCGGTTTGATTACCAGAATCTCGCAGCCGTCGGCGCATTCGAAGGCGGTTACTTTCGGATAGGTAACGCGCAGGCGGTCCCAGAGAGTCTCGGCGGGATCTTCTTTGGGAGATTCCTTGGAAGAATCTGGTTGCGGTTGTTTTTGATTTTGAGAGCCTGGCTGAAATGCTTCTTGATGGTCTGGTGGAGAATCTGAAAGCGCCTCTTTCCGGACTTCCCGGGTGGATTCTTGAGAATCTTTCCGTCGCGCCTCTGTCTGCGCTTCCTGATTGGATTCCTGAAAACTTTCCTTCGGTGTCTCCGTTTGCACTTCTTGAGTGGATTCCTGAGAACTTTCCTGCGGTGTTTCCGTTTGCGCTTCCTGAACAACTTCTGCCTCTTGCTGATCGGATGTTTCTGAGATATCTGGAACCGCTTCCATGGTTTCCGTGTCCTCGAAAATCTCCAGGTTTGAATCCTCCAGCTTTTCTGGCTGGGGCTGGCTGATTCCGAAGTCCATTTCGTTTATATTCACAGCTTCTTTCTTCTCTGTCTCCGTGGATGTGTCCTGACTCTCCATTTCTCCCGACCGGGTAAGTTCTGACGCCTCATCCAATTTTTCTTTCCCTACAGACCCGCTGTTCACTTCCCCAGATACATTCTCTGCCAGTTTCCGCGTTGCCTCTTCCTTCTCCGCTTCCTGCTCCCGCACTTTCTCAGCAGTCACATCCGCCAGCTCAACCTCTGCCGCATGCGCGACGGCATCTTCCCAGATCGTCGTATAGGCACGCCATGCGCTATCCGTCTCATGAAGAGTCAGACCACAGCACTCTTCCATATTGCAGCCGCTTCCTTCAATATTTTCACAATTGACGACGGCACGGAACTCCCCATTTCCGCCACGGACAAACAGGGTGCCGATACGGATCTCCTCCTGCCCTGCCAGAAGGTATACGCCGATCGGGCTGCCGCCCGCAAAGACACGGCGGACGCTGACCTGAATCCGGCAGGAAGTTCCCCGCGTCTCCAATTTCGCAAATCCCGTATTTTTCCCTTTGATTCCGCCCTCGTATGCATAAATATATGATATTAACCGATGATATGCAGACATGTTTTCACTCCTTTGCTTTGTATTATATGCAAAAGAAGCGCCGGTTTATGACAGGATTTCTATATCCCGATATAAACCAACGCTGCAAATACGTCTGTATAACGCAAAATCGGGAACAGTTAAAAACTGTTCCCGATACTGCCGGCGACCGGAATCGAACCGGTACGAAGTTTAACCCTCGCAGGATTTTAAGTCCTGTGCGTCTGCCAGTTCCGCCACGCCGGCATCATGATTACTCATGACTGGCACAAAGCCAAATGGATGGAGGTGGATTCGAACCACCGAAGCGAGACGCAACAGATTTACAGTCTGCCCCCTTTGGCCACTCGGGAACCCATCCAAAATTGCTCTGACAGTTGAAGATTATAGCATGGCCGTCTCAAAAAAGCAAGTGTTTTTATATATTTTATTTAATATTTTTATTTCCATTTTTTCCTGCTTTTGATTCTTCTCGCTCAACTGCCAGAAATCATATATCTTGTCGAAGCCGCATTTCCTACAATGCCGTATCATTTCCCGTCAAAACGATACTTCCGACCGGTGGGATTTTCACCTCGATATAGCCGTCCTTTACCTCATGTTCAACCTGTCCGGCGTTGTAACCGTCCTCATAGGTCATCATTTCCCGGCGCAGGACCGCCCCGTCGCGCGCCCCGATCTGCCAGACCGGAATCTTGAGCGTCAGCCAGTCATCACCTGTATTGACCGCCGTCACGCCGCAGCACGCGCCGCCAGCTCTCTGAGCACTCTGAAAACGTCCATAGGCAATATAGCCATCTCCCGCCGCCAGCGCTTTCAGGGAACCATTTCTAAATGCCGGACAGCGTTTCCGTATGCCGCTCATGTAGCGGTGGAACTCGATCAGCTCCAGGTTTTCCCCGCCCCACGGGTACGTCCGGCGGCTGTCCGGATCGGTCCATCCACAGACGCCCGCTTCGTCACCGTAATAGATCGTCGGTGCGCCCGGCCAGGTCATCTGCATGACAACACCCTGGCGGAAAATGCCATAGCTGATGCCTTCCTCCGCTGCTTTTGCACCTGCCGACGCAAGACGGCCCACCCGGCGGTTTGTCCGCGTCATAAAGCGGGAGTGATCGTGGTTGGACAGCTCGTTCATCGCACACTGCACGGAAGCCGTCGGCATTTCACTCATATGGTAGCGCATCGCCTCAAAAAAGGCGCATCCATCCCCAAACAGCGCCGGATTTTCTTCGTCACTGTGCTTCTCCATCCCGGTCAGAAACCATGACAGCGGCTCCATAAACGCATCATAATTCATGACCGTATCCCACTGATCGCCTTTCAGCCAGTCATACGGACTGCCGTAATGTTCTGCGATCATGACCGCCTCCGGATTTGCCTCCTTGACTGCCGCGCGGAAATCACGCCAGAACTGATGGTTCATCCCGGCACTCCGCCCCAGATCTGCCGCCACATCCAGCCGCCAGCCATCTGCTCCAAACGGCGCCGACACCCATTTTTTCGCAATCCCCAGAATGTACTGGTACAATTCCGGCGATTCCTCGTAATTGAGCTTCGGAAGCGTCGCGTATCCCCACCAGCCGTCGTAGCTGTCATTAAACGGCCAGGCATTTTCATTGTGGAACTGGAAAAAATAGCGATACGGGCTGTCCTCCGAGACATATGCCCCCTGCGGATAGCCGCCCGCGTGCTGGTACAGAAGTTCCGCATCCAGCCATTTATTGAAAGAACCACAATGGTTGAACACACCGTCCACCAGCACCCGGATTCCCCGCTTGTGTGCTTCCTCAATCAGGCGGGCAAAAAAGGCATCGCTCACTTCCAGATTCTGCTCATCCGCCGTCCGCGTCATATATTTATGTGCGCGGTCATTGTCCGTGTCTTCCGGGCACACCAGCCCGTCTGCGTCCTCCAGAATCACTCCATAATGCGGATCGATATGGTCGTAGTCCTGACAGTCATACTTATGGTTCGACGGTGATACAAATACCGGATTTAAGTAGATTGCTTCTATCTTGAGACTCTTTAAATAATCAAGTTTATCTAAAACACCCTGCAGATCCCCGCCGTAAAACCGTCCCACATCGAGTGTACTGATCGGTTCCTTCCAGTCCGTCACCCGGGTGACCGGCTTTTTCAGATAAATATATTCATTGGTTTCCGTATCGTTTGTAGGATCGCCGTTGCAGAACCGATCCACATAGATCTGATACATCAGCGCGCCCTTGCTCCACTCCGGCACATGAAATCCCGGAATCAGGCGGAACGGGTGCGCCGCCGCATCCTCTGTCAGCCCGATCCGGTTGTAAAGACAGACGTTCTCGCCCCAGGTTACCTGAAATACATACGAAAATGTTTTCGTTCCCAGAGTCAGCGCACAGCTGTAGTAATCAAAACGGCTGTCTGACTTGTCAGCCATACCGCTACCATCTATGCCTCGATTTGTATCTGCACCGTTCCCAACGCTGCCAGCACAGCACTCCCACGAAAGCCGTTTCATCTGCCACTCCTGCAAAAGCGCCCCGGTCTCCGGGTCATATTCCAGCAGTACAACCGCATCTGCTCCATTTTTCTCTGTTCTGAAATAAAATGTAACGACTTCACCCGCATCTGCCTCCGAAGGACAACGGTAATCCTCTGTCTCGTCGCAAAATAGCGCGTCGCGATTGATCTGCTCCATCTGTTTCCCTTTCCAGCGGTTTTACCGCTTTCACAATCATGTTATTTTCTGCCCATATTTTACAGGATTTCCCAAAATTACACAAGTTATTTTCACGCCCCTAATTTTAGGTAATAAAAAAGAATGTGCCTTGGCACATTCTCGCGCCGAGCGCGGTCGCTTGCGACATGTTTCTGCTTCGCGCGAGTGCGCATCCTCGCGGAGCGTTTTTTGTTTCATAGGACGTAATTTCCTATGAAATAAAAAAGGTCAGCGGGGTAGCTGACCTTTTTAGGAGAAGGTATTTCGTTTTATGGGGTGTAGCAAAAACTATATAATGTATTGGGGGGGTTACGTCTATTATAATAGCATAGGAGCGGAAATAAGTGTGCACAAACATCGTTTTATTTCGATTTCTTTTTTGTGCAAATCAACATTCTCTCCCGAAATGTCCAGCAAAATCCGCCCGAAATTTGCATAAAAGAAGGCTTATTTCCAGACCTGTTTCATGCTTTGAACTTTTTATGCTTCTGTCACCGGAGTTTCAGCTTCCCCTGACGGCTTTTCTCCATCCTGGAACAGCGCTTCAAACTCAGCCTGACCGATCTTCTCTTTCTCCATCAGCAGGGCACAGCAGGAATGAAGGACATCCTCGTGATCGAGAATGATCTGTTTTGCCTTGGCATAGCATTCGTCGATGATGCGTTTTACCTCGCTGTCGATCTCGCTCGCCACTTCCTCGCTGTAGGTTCTCGTATGCGCCAGGTCGCGGCCAATAAAGACCTCGTTGTTGTCTCCACCGTAGTTGATCATGCCCAGTTTTTCTGACATACCGTACTCGGTTACCATCGCGCGCGCCATCGAGGTCGCCTGCTTGATATCCTGGGAGGCGCCGGTCGTGATGTCGTCAAAGATAATCTCCTCGGCGATTCGTCCGCCTAGCGAAACCATGATATTTTGAAGCATTCTGCCCTTCGTCATATGAAGCTCATCCTGCTCCGGAAGCGGCATCGTATAGCCTGCCGCACCGACACCGGTCGGAATGATCGAAACGGTGTGAACCGGTCCCACATCCGGGAGGACATGGAACAAAATCGCATGACCCGCCTCATGGTATGCGGTAATCTTCTTGTCTTTCTCGGAAATCACCTTGCTGCGCTTCTCAGCACCGATTCCCACTTTAATAAAGGCTTTCTCAATATCCGTCTGGGTCAGGAACTTACGTCCCTCTTTTGCGGTATTGATCGCCGCCTCATTCATCAGATTTTCCAGATCGGCTCCGGTAAATCCAGCGGTTGTCTGCGCGATGCGGTGTAAATCCACATCCTCGCCCAGCGGTTTTTCCTTCGTATGAACGCCGAGAATCTCCTCGCGTCCCTTGACGTCCGGTCGTCCGACTGCCACCTTTCGGTCAAATCTGCCCGGCCGCAGAATCGCCGGGTCGAGAATATCCACGCGGTTCGTCGCCGCCATGACGATGATGCCCTCATTGACTCCGAAACCATCCATCTCAACCAGGAGCTGGTTGAGCGTCTGCTCGCGCTCGTCGTGACCGCCGCCCATGCCGGTACCACGCTGTCTGGCAACCGCATCGATCTCATCGATAAAGACAATACACGGGGCATTTTTCTTGGCTTCCTCAAACAAGTCGCGGACACGGGATGCGCCGACACCGACGAACATTTCAACAAAATCCGAACCGGAAATTGAGAAGAACGGAACGCCTGCCTCACCCGCCACCGCTTTGGCAAGCAGGGTTTTACCGGTTCCTGGAGGTCCGACTAAGATCACGCCCTTCGGGATGCGCGCCCCGACGCCGGTGTATTTCTGCGGATTTTTCAGGAAATCTACGATCTCCTCCAGTTCCTCTTTCTCCTCTTCCAGACCGGCAACTTTGGTAAAGTTGACCTTGCTGGTCGATACCATCCGGGCACGGCTGCGTCCAAAATTCATCATCTTGGCATTTGCCCCGCCGCCGGAACGGGAATTGATAAACATAAACAGGAAGATCAGGACGCCTGCGGACAAAGCGATCGGCAAGATCACCGTCATAAAATAGCTATCCTGGCGGACGCTGGTGGTCGTGTACGGAACCCCCGCCTTGCGCAGCGCCATCTCTACTTCCTTCACATCCAGCACATTGAATTCCTCCCGGTCGCCAGAGGTTGTCTCAAAAACAACCTCACCGGTCGGCACCTCGCGGTTCGGGCGGATCTGTGCGCTTTCTACGGTCTTATTTTCCAGATATACCATGAACTCCGGATAGCTTAATTCCCGCTCCGTCGCCATTCCAGGGACTTTCAACGAGAAAAACATGATAACGAGCAGCATGAGGATCAGAAGCCCCACGCCTCCCATCGACTGACGTTGTTTCAACTGGCTTCCTCCTTATACTTCCACAACACCGATGTACGGCAGGTTGCGGTATTTCTGATCGTAATCCAGGCCGTAACCTACGACAAACTCATCCGGGATTGTAAAGCAGGTATATTTAACCTGAACCTGTTTTTTCACGCGGCGCTCCGGCTTATCAAGCAGGGTGCACAGCTCGATATTTTTCGGATTTCTCTGTTTTAATACCTCGATCAGATATGCCAGGGTGCGTCCGGAATCGATAATGTCCTCCACGATGATGACATTCTTGCCCTCCAGCGGCTCGTCCAGATCCTTGATAATCTTTACCACACCGCTTGACTTGGTGCCGGAACCGTAGCTGGATACAGACATGAAATCCAGGGAAACCGGAATAGTCAGGCGTTTTGCCAGTTCACAGGTAAAGAATACGCCGCCCTTTAAGATACAGATCAGGTGGACTTCCTTTCCCTCATAATCTTTGTTGATCTGTGCTGCCACTTCACTGATCTTCTTGTTTACTTCTTCTTCCGTTAATAATACACGAATCTTATCAGCCACTGCTTTTTCCTCCGTTAAATTCCACCTCAAGGATGGTTTTTGTCTGTTCTGTTATCTTATAATATGCGCTGATCCGGTGCCCCACTATCCACAGGATATGTTTTTCTTCCGCCAGAAGCCAGATTTCCTCCCGCTCCTGTCTCGGAATTTTCTCATCTATCATCCAGGATTTCAGCGTCTTCCGACCGCCGGACGGCAGTGTCAGGTAGTCCCCCGGCTGCCGGTGTCTCAGCGATAAGGTATCTTTTATTTTATCATAGTCAAACCATTTCGTATACTGGTTTTTCGGAAATTCATTCCCATTTTCACAGGGGAAAGTATGCATCTGCAAAAGATTCTCATTCTGGATGCCCGGAAGCAAAACCCCTTTTCTTTCCCCTGGATGACTAAGCGGGCGCACTTCAAGAAATCCATATATATTTACCGCCCGGAACCCATGCGGCAGCGAAATACTCTTTCCGGTTCCCTGGTGCAGAAGTTCCCGCACCGCCTGCACATGCGTCTCCGTCACGTCCCGGAGCGGCATTTTGCTCTTTAAAAACAACCGCCGCACGATATAACCCTGCACAATCTCCGCCTGTTCTGCCAGCGCTCCTGCATCCGCCTTTCCGTCCGGTGCATGCTTTTGAAGCCATTCTTCTGCCACCTCTTCCAGATAGGCATCTGCCTGCCGGATGCGTCTGCCCGCCTGGTCGATATGACGGACTGCCTGTGCATTCAGGCGCTCTTCTACCGCCGGAAGCAGTTCATTCCGAAGCCAATTGCGGCTGTATTCACTCTCCTGGTTCGTCGAGTCCTCGACCCAATCCTGTCCCTGCTGCCGCAGCCAGGTCTGAATCTCGCTCCGCTGCGCCCAGAGAAGAGGACGGATGATGCGCCCCCGCACCGGAGCAATGCCGGAAAGCCCGGTCAGACCGCTTCCGCGAAACAGGTTAAAAAGAACCGTTTCCGCGTTATCATCCGCATGGTGGGCGGTGGCGATATGAACCCGCCGAATCTCTTCCTCCCACGCCCGCGCCGTCTCCTCATACAGGCGGTACCGTGCCAGTCGTCCCGCCTCCTCGACGGAACATTTCCGGTCAAGCGCCTCTTTTGCCGCATCGATACGGAACTCATAAAAAGGAACTTCCAGCCGTTCACACAGCATCCGTGAAAATGCCGCGTCCCGATCCGCCTCCGCGCCGCGCAGCCCGTGATGGACATGGAGCGCCCGCAGGGAAATCTGAAGCGTCTCCCGCAGCTTCCAGAGTACCAGCAAAAGACCGACGGAATCCGCTCCCCCGGATAAACCGACCAGAACGCCATCCCCCGGCCTGGTCATATGATTTTGTTTCATATAAATTTCTGTTTGTTTCTGCATTCTTTTATATTTCTTTTTATCCCTCTTAAAAATAAATCCACTCGTAACTGTTCAGTACCTTCACAGTATAACGGATCTCCCCTTATTTCTCAACCTGCCAGATTCTACCGTTTACCCACGGTTACTGTTCACGCATACGTGCCCAGTAACGGAATTTGCCGTGGCTTCGCATTTAAATACGGCAAATTCCTGCTGCCACCACGTTTTCTTACGGCACTTTCGGTTCCAAAAGTGCCTACCTGTGAACAGTAACTACCCGCGTTCCAGCACCGTCCCTACCAACACTGTGCAGTCATCCACCACACCCCCGTCCGAAAGCCCGGACGCAAACGCCAGGATCTGTTCTGCCAGTTCCTGCGGGTTGCCGCCGGAAAGGTTTGATACAAATTCCATGAACGTCTCTTCTTTGTGTTCCCCCGGCATCGCTTCGAGAATGCCGTCGCTTATCATAATGATTTTCTCACCGTCCCACATTTTCCGCGACATCAGAACCGGCTCCGCGTTCTGTACAATTCCCATCGGCAGTCCGCCTGCTTCCAGAAACTCAACACCCTCACGCCCCAGAATAAAGGTCGGCACCGCGCCCAGCTTCATCGCTTCCAGCACACCGGTCCCCAGATCGATACAACATAGATCGATTGTTGCCGGATTCTGCTCCGTGCCCGCCAGCAAAAGCACCGTATTTACCAATTTGAGCGCCGATCGTGCCGAAAATCCCGTCTCCAGCAGGCGCTGGGTCAGCTCAATGACCTTCTCGCTGTCCTCGCTGGCGCTTCTGCCGCTTCCCATGCCGTCCGACAAGCTCATAATCACCTGCCCCGGAAGCCCGGTCTGCACCGTACACGTGTCACCTGAAATCGGTTCACCCTCCCTGGGGCTGCACGCCATGCCGTACACCATCCGGTATTTACCTTCTTCCACAAAACGGAAGGTCGCCGCATTGCGGGTGATCAGGCTTTTGCTGTCTTTCGCCACACTCCAGTGGCTTCCGGCGATCGCGCGTCCCAGAAGTTCCGCCACATCCCGCGCCGTCATGCATCGCCCGTTGACGCTGCGGAGTGTGAGAAACGCCTCCTTCTGCTGATTTTCATATTGAAGCACCAGCATGTTGTCCACACGCAGATGGTTTCTGCGGAGTATCCCTGAAAGCACCTCCTCCCAGGATGCCGTCACATCCGCCGCCTGTTCCATCTGGTTGGAAAATTCCTCCAGAATCGCCGCCAGCTCCCGGAACTGGACGATCACCGCGTCCCGGCTTTCCAGAAAACGGTTTTTCCACCCCAGATTCATCGTCGCCCGCCCGAGACTCCGGTTCAATTCCCGCAAATATGCCTCTCTCTGGGAACAGATCTCATGAAACAGGCGAGGCATGTCCTCCAGGTCGATTTTCCCTTTCTGCTCGAACGTCCGAAGCAGATAATAGAGATAATAACTGTCGTCCCGGCGGCTGCCATAATACAGGTTGCACCGTGTACAATCGCCGCATACCGCCGACGCCGCCGTCTGCATTGCCGCCAGCCCGTCCTCCTTCGTCAGATGCCCCTGCCCGCCGATCTCATCCGCAAATGCCTGCGCCAGACCGCCCAGCGACAGTGCCATGCTCTTTAAACGTCTTGCCGTGTAGACGTTGACATCCGCCATATCTCTATGTAAAGTTCTCCGTTTAAGCACAAAAAATCCCTCCTAACCTGTATAACGCCATTATATACAGGCTGGAGAGAAATATTTGTCAAACGGACAGAGCAAAACCAGGGAAAACTTCGACATTTTCCGACCTATCTATGAACACTGCTCCCCCGTGTGCCATACTCCAGGCATTCTATGATGTGCTGCAAGTCTAATTCGGATTCGACGGCTTGAGCAGGATCTCATTGCGGTTTACAAGTCCCAGCTTCTCCTTCGCTACCTTCTCGATATACTGCTTGGTCTGCACGTATACGCGGTATTCCTCAAGCTGTTTGGCACGTTCTTCTTCCTTCGCAACCTGCGCCTCCAGATTTTCCTCACGAATTGAATAACTCCTATCCTTTTCCTTGAGATCGATGCCCTTGATGTGCACGGCAACAGCCAGACTCAGCACTACCATCGTAACGCCCACAAGCGCCATCCGGTTGTTTAAATTATCCTTTTTCTTTTTCCGCACATTTCCACCCGGTCTGCCTTCCGACATCTGTCTACGCATTCTCATCTCACTTCCTTTCCATGTTTTCTGCCTGTCCCCTTGTTGTACGTTTCTTTCCGGTCTTCTGGCTTTTTTTGCCTCTTCTTTTCATTTTAATCCATCCGCTGCATTTTTTCAATACCGCAAACAAAAGACGGCTGCCCGTCCGGTCATAAAACACCATGCCGCCGAGCACGCCCGCCACCGCATAGCCGCGCAAGACTCCGTCATTCTGCCCGAACAAAAGCCGGAACGTCGCAAAGCTGGCAAAGAGCCAATACGCCGCATCCTCCATGCCTGTCCAAAATGAGCCGTGCCGTACCAGCCACCGGAAGATCCTAAGCCCGTCATACATCATCATCAGCGCGATTCCCGTACACACACTGCCGCCAAGCAGCCATATTTCCCCTCTCACCGTCCCGCTCATCCGCCACCGCCTAACGGAACAGCCGTCCAAAGAACGACTCCTGCGATTTCCGGTGGGACTCGTTGCAGGAATACGAAAAGCTTTCAAACTCGCCCTCAATATCCACTTCGCCCTTTTCCAACGTCAGACGGCTCACATGCAGCGCCTTCCCAC
>ERZ1673737.1518-NODE-1518-length-22057-cov-4.534497_pt1 | contig 22057 bp, 21 predicted proteins | sample MGYA00580211_ERZ1673737 | MGnify/ENA primary metagenome ERZ1673737 (study PRJEB41218, sample SAMN15661789) | gut metagenome | host: Homo sapiens | place: Canada: London | collected 2015-08-20/2019-03-30 | study: EMG produced TPA metagenomics assembly of... | reverse complement strand
AACGAAGGACTCGCACGATTCTTCTGGGGATCCCAATACTGACGACTCAGGCGCATCCATGCAACCCGCATCCCATGCCTCGCCCCAACATACGGGCCAATCGAATGCCGCTAGTATCGACAACATCATAAACTCGAATTCCGGCAGTTCCAATGAGTCTCATACACACGGTCAGCCCCAGGGCCAGGGCCACCAGACTCACAAGCAGGAGCGAGTAACCAAGGGGAAGTACTCCCAGGAGGACTTCCAGCTGCAGCGCACCTTGGGAACGGGGAGCTTCGGTCGCGTGCACCTGGTGCAGTCGAACCACAACCACCGCTTCTATGCTATGAAGGTCTTGAAAAAGGCCCAGGTCGTCAAGATGAAACAAATCGAGCACACAAACGACGAGCGTCGCATGTTGAATCGGGTCCGCCATCCATTCTTGGTCACCCTGTGGGGAACTTGGCAGGATTCCCGCAACCTCTACATGGTCATGGATTTCGTGGAGGGTGGTGAACTGTTCAGTCTCTTGCGCAAGTCACAAGTGAGTCGCATTGCGCTTTTCATCTCAAGCTTCGAATCAAGTTCTAATTCGTCATTAGCGATTCCCCAACCCGGTGGCCAAGTTCTATGCCGCCGAGGTCACGTTGGCATTGGAATATCTACACGCACATCAAATTATTTACCGTGATCTTAAGCCCGAGAATCTTCTCTTAGATCGCCATGGGCATCTGAAGATTACCGATTTTGGTTTCGCCAAAGATGTGCCTGACATTACGTGGACGCTGTGCGGTACACCCGATTATCTTGCACCCGAGGTTGTCTCTTCTAAGGGTTACAATAAATCAGTTGACTGGTAAGCTTCTTTTTAATATTCCGACGCAATTGGTCTAACAATTGCAGGTGGTCCTTGGGAATCTTAATCTTCGAAATGCTGTGTGGATTCACTCCCTTCTGGGATAGCGGATCCCCGGTCAAAATCTATGAGAATATCTTGCGCGGCAAGGTCAAGTACCCTCCATACTTGCACAACGACGCGGTCGATCTCCTGTCGCAGTTGATTACATCCGACCTGACCAAGCGCCTCGGCAACTTGCACGGTGGCCCGGATGATGTCAAGAACCACGCCTGGTTCGCCGAGGTCACTTGGGACCGATTGGCGCGCAAGGATATCGATGCGCCTTATATCCCTCCCATTCGCGGTGGACAGGGTGATGCCAGCCAATACGACAAGTACCCCGAAGAAACAGAGCACTATGGCCAAGAAGGAGAAGACGCGTATGTATATTCCTTTCTAGCTGTTCGCACACAATTGACTGACAATTCCCAGATATGGCCACCTTTTCCCCGACTTCTGAAGTGCTTGTATGATTTATGACGAGACGAAATGTCCTTCCGGGGGAGGGCGGGTACTGATTGACCCCGGCGGGAGTCGTGAAAACCAGGAGTCACTATATGAAAATCCATACTTTGTACTTTCGATCCCATATATCTTTAGCAATTGCAATCGAATTTTTGACTTTTTCTTTCAATTCCGCTCGATATACAGGGTTCGGGAATCCTCGTTCTATTCCCCATGTTCTCAACCACTTGGGCACAAAAGCCACGCCCATATTATACACGGGCTACCAGGCCGCTTCTATCGTACAGTAGATCATTCGAAAAGGTGTGTCTTTTGCTTCTCGGGTTTCGTCTTTACATCATCCGCACAGACTCGATCATCTTGGATGCATGCACTTTAACCGAGGATTCCGCTACCACCCTCGGGCTGGCCGGTGGCCATCGAGGCAATGGCGGCAGCATCCTGTCCACCGAGACGCTTGGTCTCGGTGCCGACACGGGTGATGTAGGTGCGGCTAGTGACGTTCCACATGGCGATGTACTTCTCCATGCAGCTGGACAGGCAGGTATTCTCCTTAGCAGAGAGCGAAGTACCGGGGGTAGGGACGCAGGCCTGGAAGCAGTGTTTGTTCACTTTCTGCAGGTGTTGTTAGCTTGTTGCTGTCAGCAACCAGGGATGGTGACGTACTCCGATCAGAGAACGAGCGTTGGACATGGCGGCCTCGGTCTGGAGCTGGCGCACGACAGCAGCCTTGATCTCCTCAGAGGTCTGAGGAGCAGCAGAGGAGGAAGAACCGAAGAGAGACGACATTGTGTGTGAGGATAAGAGGTATGGGAAGATGAAGTTGGGGAAGACGAACAAATTGAGGTTCAGGATCTGAGTGTGGCTGGTGTCCTGCGCCACACCTGATGTGGACACCTTAGCATAACAAGCTCCAGGGTTGTATACTTCACTTCCTCGCACTTCACCAATTCATTCTTTGTGCTCGCCTCTCAGTCCCCTTTTCTTCTCTTTGCTCCTGGGTATCCGGGTCCTGGTGACACCGTGCCCCAATCTATCCCACCCCCAGTCTATCCTTGAATCGCCTTGGGCCTCCCCCTCCACGGGCCCTAATACAGCTCCAATATGCGTCTCCCGTCGCTTTCCTCTCTTCTCTGTCTTGCAGGCCTGGTTTCAGTACCAGTAAATGCCTACGATGACCCCAATATCAAGAGCATCCCTGTAAGTGTGCATTGTTGACGCGACCTGACTCGGAGCCGAGGTACTAACTTGTGACGTCTACAGCTTCGCACCCACAGCCTTTCCCCGGTATGATTACCTCCGGTATCCACTCGTTCAAGTCTGCCGACATCAATCTGCACATAGCTTGCACTCCGCCGAAGACCAATGCTGACCGCCAGGAACAGCCATATCTCGATTCGGATTTCCAAAGCCGCTGGTTCGACTTCGGGGGAGATACAGTAGTCCGCGCCGACAAGTAATGCTTCCAAGGGCGCCTATACAGCAGGAAATGGGCTAACTTTGTCCTTGTGATCAGGTACCTCCGTCTTACGGCCGACCGACCATCCCAGCAAGGATGGATCTTCTCTCGCGTGCCTCTCACGGCGACCAATTGGCAGGTAAATACTGGATTACTCGAATGAGAAGAAATGCGCACCCAACGCTCACATGTACCCCTGCCAGATCGAACTCGAGTTTGAGATCCACGGCGCCGGCAACTTGCACGGTGATGGATTTGCCCTCTGGCTCACCAAGGAGCGCGCCACTCAAGGCCCCGTGTTCGGCTCGACAGACCGATTCGAGGGTCTCGGTATCTTCTTCGACACCTATAAGAACAACCGCCCAGGTGTGTCGTTCCCATACGTCATGGCCATGATGGGTGACGGCCAGACCACCTACGACCAGGCGCACGACGGCAAAGCGAACGAGCTGGCCGGTTGCTCCGTGAGTTTTGATCCATTTGCAGCTACGTAAAGGTAGTGCTAATTTTAATTACCTATAGGCTCGTGGTCTTCGCAGCGCCCCCGTCCCCACCAAGGCCCGTCTCACCTACTTCCAGGACAAGTCCCTCACCCTGGAACTGCAATACAAGACCGAAGACTCGTGGACCAACTGCTTTACTCTAAACGCCGACGAGGCTAACATTGCCATTCCCTCCGTTGCTTACCTCGGTCTCTCCGCTGAGACGGGTGAGTTGAGCGACAACCACGACATTATCTCCCTCAAGGCTGAGAACTTATACTCCCTCAACCGGAACAACAACAACGCCGGCAAGGGCTCATCTGACGGCCGTTCCAAGGGCCGTGACGGCGCCAAGGCTTCTAAGGAGGGTGGCAGCTGGACCTGGTTCCTGTTCAAGACCATCATGTTCTTCGCTGCTATTGCTGGTGCATACTTTGGCTGGACGATCTACCGGACCAAGGCCCGGTCTTCGCGTTTCTGAATTTACGGATATTTAGCAAAGCACAGGACTCAGAAGTCTGGTTCGAAAGTGGTGTCTGGGTCTACCCAGTTGTGGTTGATGAAATGGTTCGTTCTTGCATACATAGCCCCTGTGAAGCTCTTCTTTTTACTCTCTGATCTACGTTTTTTGTCGCGACAACTTATCTTGTTCCTTTCTCCCAATATTTGAAATGAATCCAAGTCATGATTATTCAATTGCATGCTCTGATAGGCGTGAATGGGGTATCGTAGTAAAATCAGTATGCAAAACGCTGCCAAATGCATATTCCAGTCCGGCCAATGTCCCAGGCTGGTTTCCTAGCCCTGTCGTTCTCTCTCTTCACTCCACATCCGGTCCACGATCTGAAAGACCTCGGTAACACTGCGCATAACGACATCATCAATGCCCAGCGCTCCATAACGATGCTGAATCTTATCCGGATGCCAGCGAATACGCTCAGCCTTGAGGATACTCAGCAAATCCAGCCCAGGAGCATGGCGCATGAACTCCTCAACAGCCCCAAGCTCAACATCAGCCCTCTTCCCAGACCTCACAGGCCAAAAGAGTAAATTGCGCAACGGCTTAGAAGAACCCTTCTTCTCCCGCACCCGCTCTCCCTCTCCCTCTCCCTCCTGCGCAGCCTCCTTTCCAACTCGCCCAATAACATCCCACTGCTCAATATACTCCCTCCAAACCCCATCCCAAGCCCTAAGCTTCTTTCTCTCAGCCCCACGCCGCAAACTATCATCCATAGCCCTCTCAAACGCCCTCCTCTCCGCCTCGGCACTGCGCCCCTTCTCCTCCTCCTTCTTCTGCCTCATCCGCTCGGCACGTAGTCGTTCCTGTTCTTCGATCATGCCTTCGCGCGTGCGCTCCCACATCCGCGTCCGCACGTACGACACGTACTCCTCATCGGACATCTGCTCCAGTTCGCCATCTGGGCCCTTGGGTACGTGTGGCACGCTGTAGTTGTGGATTGGTTGGCCGTACACGGATTCCCAGTATGCGGCGCCTTCGTCGTCGCCTAGGGCGTCGAAGAGCGATTCGCGGAATGCGTCGTTTGTGTTTAGGTGGGGTTGGTTGGTGGATTGGGTTGGTGGGGTGTTGGAGCGGTGGCGCTTGCTGTGGCTTTTGGGGGACCTGGAGCGGTGGCTTCGGTGGCGTTTGCGGTGTTGTCTTGTGCCCGAGGGGTTGTGGCTTTCTTTTGAGTGTCGTGATGAGCTTTTGAAGCGGAATTTGCCTTTGCTGCGGCCTGGATTGTATTCGTCGGGTTTGTGGGTGTTGGTGGGAGCCGGAGGGGTGTTGTCTTCTTCGGCTCCTTTGGTGTCCATCTCGGAGACTGGAGGGCGACACAATCTGTTCCAGGCGAATCGGTGCGTGCGATCGTATGGAGTGTGTAGAAAGTCGAGATGAAATGCCTTGTTTTTGGTTCACCGCCCTGCTGACCGCCCGAGCACTTGCATCATCTTATCGCGATCTTATCGTGCTGTCGTGTTATCGCCGGAGCCCTAACTCATCACGTTGGATGAAGAACCAGTTCAAACGCCACTGCGTATTTGCTCATGCCTATCTGCTCCGTTGAGCAGCACCTTACTACGAAGTTTGTGCAGATTGTTGCTGAGGGATAACCTTTTCCGGCTGATTTGGATTGGACGGTGTTCATGGCTGAAACAGCACCCTGAATTACATCATTAGCCATAACTCCTTTCACACGGCCACTTGTATATAAAGCAATTCGGGGCACTCGATAATGGGCCAGAAAGGGGTCAAAAAGAGATGCCAAAGTAGGGCGGAAACAATCCATGAAACGGCATACTCGCTTCGAGGCTTTCGTGTAGAAATTATCCAATACTTCATCAGGGCACTGTATATAAACTTATGGACCGTGTTGTACGACACCCAGAATCAATAAATAGAAGCGTGAATTAATGTACTTCCTGCTAATCAGGATCTGTAAGGACCTAAGTAACAGGATATTGCTTCTGAACAGTATCTTCTCGATCTTCATCTTGATTCTACGATTGTGTAGATCCCACGTTTGTGCAGACATAGAAAGTTCAAATCCCGCAAGAGTAATATTACCAGTCATTGCTAGGCCAGTTACCGTTAGGCCAAAGGTGAGGCCGATCCCCAACGTCAATCAGATTTTGGAGCCTTCGCCAGTGAGCCCTAGCTATGGTGAATGAGATGCTATCATATGGCTGTCGACCATTGGGGCCCTCGAAGCCTGCATCAATAACCAAACGGACAAGATCACAGTGACGGCCAGTCAGAGCGGCATCCATAATATCTGGGTGGTATTCTCTCCAACCACATACCTCCTGTCCGAGGATTATCTTCTTGGATTTGTGTTCTTGTCTCAGGATGCGTCGCACCCGGGAAACTCGCTCCCAAGGGGCGATGTCAGCTACAAACCACAGTGTAGCTTCGCTGTCGATAACATTCACATCCGCTCCTTTGCTGAGAGCATAAACCACGACGTCAGGCTGGTTGTGCCACAGTGCTTCATAAAGTATGATCTGCGCCGCAAGGCAAACGGGGAGGTCGCCGCCGGAGTTGGTAGATTCGAGATGAGCGAAAAGGACTTCGAGAACAGGTAGAAATCCAAAGAGTGCGGCAACTTTGAGGGAGCGTCGAAGTGTGAAAGCACCCGTGAAAACCTCCGGGTGATCGGCCAGAAGCATTTTGACTACCCCAGTATGACCTCTAGCGGCTGCCGCTTGGATAGGGGTCGTAAAGTGATCGTCAAGAAAGTTGGGGTAAACGCCATAGCGAATCAGGAACCTGATGCAGGCTTTGGATCCAGCGGCGGCAGCAGCAGTGATGGGATGCGCTCGTGGGTATCTGGGGATGATAGACAAGGATTCAATAAAATCAGACGTTTTGACGTGTGTATTGAAGCGGTCTGACTTTGGAATCTTTGCATCAGCTGCTACGGACTTGCGCAGAGTGCTCAATCGACCCTTCTCAGCAGCCCAGAGAGCAGCTGCGCTGCCATGAGCCTTGGCATCCAGTTTGTAAAGTTTGAGTTCCAACTGCTCCCTCAGTCGAGGGTGAGTGCGCACAAGAGCATTGATATCTCTCATTAAGCTGAGATTATCCACGATGCAGAGGATGATCTCTGTGGGAAGAGTTTGGAGGGACATGGTTGTCTTCTTGAAAGATCTTCATGATTAGAGAGGAATGATTGAGGCTTCACAGTCTTGACTTTATCTCACCTGCAGGAAAGAAGATGGTAGGATCTTTCCACAATCAAATTATGACTGGCTGATGCAGATGAACTCGCCCGTGATGAGAAGATCCTTTGAAACGATCGCAACTTTGAGCATCGCAAAGTGAAAAGGTTGAGTAAGGAACTTGAAAGGAAGCAGGGGGAAAGTGGAAGGAGACCAGAGGCGAAAAAGACATCCCACGATAATGAGGTTCAAAAGCTCCCACTGCCTGTTCCGTAAAGACCAACATGTGACAGCATATGACGATGCAGCTTTGTACAAACGACTCAAACAGTGCAAAGGTAGGGCAGGGAGGCCTGGAGACCTTTGAGATCACACACTCCAGAACGTCTATTACTGCCTGAACGTGATATCATCACCGCCTTTACTTGTTGTATAGATATAGGCTGATTCAAAGGGCTGGAGAGAGAGAAGAATAATAATAATAAGGAGGAGGAGGAAGAGGAAGACGATAGTTCTCTACCTAGGTATGAAGAGGCAGGAGACGACATATTCCTAGGGACAAAGGTAAACAGAGACTTGAATCGTGAGGCAAATATCACTAGACGAACAAATTTTATACGCTTAGGACATAATATGACCTATTTTGACCTCTCTTTTTCACCTCTTCTTTTGCCCATTTTCAAGTGCCTCAGGCTTGTAGTGGTTTAATAATAGTATTATATAAAGGTGAAGGTGTGAAAGGACTGATAGCCTATGACTGTACTTTGATATCTGAATACGATCCTTCAAGCCAAAAACAGTAATCTCGGTCGTTAGTAGGATTATCATTGTATCTATCATGTTTCTACTGTATGCCCCCTCTTGTTCAAATCCATGGGGAGAAATGTATTTAACTTGTGAGTCATGTTTGCAATTTCCTCAAGAGACTCAGCCAACTGCACGGGACTTGCAAATGTGCCAACTATCCATTGCGGCGAATTCTATAAAGGGGAGGCAATGGCTCCCAGCTATAACGAGAGCCAATCTTTCTCAATTGTCTCACAGACGGTGTCTCACTAGGATTATTTACAAAACGTGTAATACTGCCGCCAACCTATAAAGTACTTGAGGAAAGGAATTGAAGTCGGCGGATGGCACGCAGCAAACCCAACGTAAAGAAGATGGACTGCGCACGTTGCATAGCTAACGCGAGGGTATTTTTCAAGAGATTTAAAGAACAACAAGGTAAAGCCAATTGTGCCAACGGAAAGATAACTGTATAGAATGCCTCCATGGCACACGAATCGGGACAGGAAGTTAACTATGAAATCAAACTAGTTTATGGTCAGATCTCTCAACTTTACCATGAGCTCATCTGCTGAAATCTCCATAAATGAGAGATCTTCCAGGTACCTGGTATCTAGTAAGAGGCTCGTTCCTTGCAGGGAACATCCCGGGAATATCCCCTTGCCCTTCATAGATCAACTATCATTCTGCCCAAGTCACTCCTCGCATCAAGATGCAACAGAAGCTAGGCTAATCGGTACATTTCACTCCGTATGAACGACATTTTGTGAGCGGGCTCATCATGTGTAAGGATCCTACACGTAGAAAGCTCCCTATATACAAGGGTTGGTCTAAAGCTATTCAGAGCCTAGTCCATGCCTAATTAAAATATTCACATCTTAACCCGTGGGTGCACAGAAGTAATCCCAGCCTCTGCCACAATTATTAAGACTACAGGCTACACCTAAAACAATTTCAATTTCCGGATTCAGTCTTACAAGTTCCCTAGTTAATTAACACATCGTCTGAAAAGATATACCCTCCGTCTACGTCTCGGCAAAAATCAGCCAAGCTGTCTCGTCAACAGATTTAGATTAAATTCAACACAAGCACAATATTTTTGTGCCTATCGTACCAAAGTAAGGCTTAACTATCATGACCATTGCTTGAAGTAAACTTCAAGTAGATCAGACATGATTGCATTGTAAGAGGTCTGGCCGATCTGCTAGAGCCTTTATGCACATTCACTGTCCCATGCTTATGTCTGTCATGTCTGCTTTTGCAAATGAGGCATTCAGGCACCGCTCAGCTATCATTGGGGCCATTGGAGCAATGCGTGAATCAAGTTTTGTGCCTGATAGAAGATCCAGCCATTGAGGGAATGGGACACTGCGGAGTACCAGGGAAGTGAGTTGGCCGAGGATATTAAACGTGCTTGACGGGCTTGTGTTCTGATCTGGAGCCGGATGCATCAAACTGTATGCAACGCAGATGAGCAAACAAAGTCGACAGGGACGAAGTTGTTCCGCTGGTTGGACGTATGAGGATATACACCCAACCGAATACAAGTCGACATAGCCTTATTCACAACGTCATCTCGATTTCCCTCGCCGGTGACACGGTGCCCGAGAACCAAGCCTGGGCGTTAGATAGTGAGATGGAAGCCATGTGCGATTGCATCCCAACAAATTGTTTCAGCGACATATTTGCTGAGGGTATCCAGTGTATTATCGCAGCTTTCCTGGTGCTTTCCTGGTGCTGTCCTTGGTCTATGGCTCTCTGGTATATGTCCTTGACGGTAGGAACCCAACTGGGCCGCATGTCGCAATAGAAGAGAAATAATGGACAGATTTGGGATGGTGAGTGCTGGCAAATCCTAGGACACGGACAAGGCCAAGCACATTCACCTCACGATGTGCATCATCAGATAAGGCCCAGCTAACAACAGCTCCTAGAAAAATAGTGCTGCATTTCTCGGCTAGGTGGGCAAATTCTGCGGCCCCTAGGTCAAGATATTCCTGTGATAAATTACCAGGAAACCGCTTGGACTTTGTCTCGAGACCTGATGGGCAGATCGGACTTCTCAAAAGTTGCATCCAGTCGAGCCATTGCGGTGATATTGTCAGAAGCTCGAACCAAGCAAGTTATGGTGTGGACATGAGGCATTTCTGACAGCAAGGAAAACATAGATGCCCCCAAAAACCCAGTGGCACCTGTCAAAAGAACATGACCTTCTGACTGAGAGTGCCATTTTGGCGGATGCAAGTCCTGACCGAGCAACAACAAAGTCTACTTCACGTATAGCATTTCTACCACTGACGTTAAAATCACTGCTAACTTGTTTATCGAAGTGGTCTACTGTATAGGTCACGTGCCTTGCGTGCCCCAATTTCTGTCTGACTTTTTAGTTGGTGCCTGATATCCCACTGTAATAACTGTACTGTACGGCTGCCCTTCGCAGGCTGAACATCAAATTGGGAATGCCACAGGCATCTGAAAGCTTGATTGTATGAATGCAAAACCCGAAATCTGCAACAATGGCTAGATAAAAAAAAACGCCCATTCCCAGGGAATCTCCCCTCCCAAACGCGCATACATTGTCCGAAAAGAAAAGCAATCAAATGCGATAATGCGCCATGTTTTTCTTGATCTCATCCACGATCTCTACAGCTTCACCCGTACTCCGAGCCTCGAAGTCATAGCGCTTCTGTTCTGTGGCATCGTTGCCGCGTACTATCATGACACGGAAGCTCTTGGGGTGTCGGCGACTGACCTTTGACCCGATCACGTCGCTGAAACTGATTGATCGTGTCTTGCCGCCGGAGGCTGTTTTGCCTGTATCCCCTGGGACGATGTGCATGTAGTCGTTTTCAAATGTGAGGATGCGGTGGTTGGATGCTGTGAATGACATGGGTTGCTTGCGGAATACGTGGTAGCGACGGTAGTAGCCGCCAAGGTGGTCTTGCTTCTGAGAAGATGAGGGTAGCATGCGTTGAGTGCCCTTCTTGGCTTCTTTCTTGCTCTTCTTGGAAGCAGCTGGGTCGGAGCTTTCCACCATCAGGGGTGCATTTGGTGACGAGCTGCCGGGTGATGTTCCTAATGCCAGAGGACCACCACCGAAGCGACGACGCACAAGATCAAGCTCTGTAATGCTACCCAATGCCTCCACAGTGCGGTCCAGCGGTGCAATCGTATTGGACCCCATCACTTTCAGCAAATAATTGCCCTTATCCTGGCCCCAGCGTTTACAGACAGTATCCAAGATCTCCGCGATGTAACTGTCAGTAGATGTGTTCAGGGTCATGACATGCGCGGAAGCTTCTGTATTGATGAAACGAATCTTCAATGTCTTGGAAACACCAAGGCGGGGAGTAGCATGGGAGATAGGTACCACAGGTCGATCAGCAGGGGTAAGAGTGCTGTGGTTGAGCGCGGAGGAGAACGGTTGGCCTAGGATAGGATTTGTGCGTGCTGGAGTGGGCTGGTTAGGGGTTTGCTGTCCGGGAGTTTGTGTGCCAGGTACTGCGAGAGTTGCCGGCTGTTCACCCTCATCCGATCCAACAGTCGCACTGAAATGTGGGTATAGTCGTTCGTTATTCTCGAACTCAGTCTTCGAAGCCTCCACAAGTGCAAATTCGTCATACGGCTTGCCCCTTGACCGTCCTCGTGATTTGCCAGATTTGCCGTTGTTGTTGGACGTGAAATCCGACATTGGGAGTGTCCGCCCAAGTGCTGGGAAATCAAACTCGACTTCCCCATCCTCAACCATCCGTAGAGTCCACCGATTCACAGACAACTTCTCGCGCTCAATCGCTGGGCCACGAGAGTCTGCAGAATACTTCCACAGTGCAAGACCAATTGTCTCGGCAACGGTAACGAGGGCGGGCTGTTCTGCAAGTTTCGATTCGCGCAAAAGTGGCATGTCTAATGGTTCTTCGGGGTCACTTGCAAAGGGACCGTAGATCTTCAGATACAACGGATCCTCTTGACCTTTCCCATAAAGGACCATAAACTTCTCCACAGGGTTGCTCGGTGCACGCTTCCGGGACTTGAGTTGACTAGTCAGTAAGCTGACCGGCTGTATCATACTGATAGGACGTGGAGGAGGAAGTTGTTGCAATGCAGGAGCGGGTGTTTTTGGCTTGCGTGGTGAAGTATTCTGGAGTCCTGTCCCAGGGGGCAGCTTGTTCATCAACACCATGGGGGAGGATGCATCTAAGCCGTCCGCAACACCGGCTAGCAGTAGGGAACCAGAACCAGCTGTGTTATCAAAATCAGATGAGAGCGCAGACCCAACCGACTCCGCACCCGAGTCCTCGTCTTCTTCGTGAAGTTCTCCGAGAGCTATGCTTTCTGCGCCCCGGCTTCCAGTTCGCTCACGTCGCCTGCGAGTATATTCGACAATGTGATCACTGCCGGAGAATTGGACCTGTCCTGGTTTGTAGCCTCGCGTGTCCGCTTCATTGTCCGTTGATAAATCACTGCTAGTGGTTGTGTCTCTTCGAGGGCGTGTTGGTGCACGGTATTGGTTCGCAACGTTCTGTGTCGAAGGAGACGTGATCATCACCTCTGGTCGATCACGCTGGTCTTCGGAGCGCCTTGGAGAGGAATCGGCTCGATCTCGGCGAATGGGCATTTTGTTGAACTTGATTTGATCAACAGCACTGTTCATGTTCATGTCAGAAATTGAAGTAGAATATCGTTAAATATTTCACCAACCTGCCAACGTTGTCTCCATCATCGTCGCTGTCATCGCTCAAATCACTGCTGTCGTCGTCCTCAGCTTCCGCCTGTCGCTGGGCCTCTTGCTGCCTTTCACGTCGACTCTTCTTCTTTCCGCCGCGCGCATGATGTCGTCGCCCAGTCGTGTCCGCGTGGCTTTTGCCGGTCACCATTCCACCATCATCCTCGCCATCCTCCAGGCCGAGGCCTTGAACGTCGTCCTGCGCGGGTTTCGCATTTCGTTCCGCAAGCCTGTAATATTCGGATGACACATTTGCCGTGGTTGGGATCGGTGGGGAGTAAGAGCGCCTGAGGTGGGAGGAGCTGTGTGTGTTGGGGTACGCAGAGGTCGTTGACCAGCCTGCAGCGCGGAAGCCAGGCGTGTTCAGAACAGAGTCATTGACGGTGATGAGTCGGTCTCCGATTCCATCTTTGATTGTCGACAGATATGAGGAACGTAATTGCCAGATCGCAAAGCTATGCTTGGTTTAGTCCTTGGTCTTGCCGCGCTTCGGGCCACGGTCTGCGAATCCGGGGCGGACTTACTCTTCGTTGTGAAGGAGAGACATATTCACAGCGACAGGGAGATCAGAAATCCCCAGTCAGCCAAGAACGTACTGCGCAGTCTGTAGCGACCGAGGTTATCGTGCAATCTCAGCTTATAGCCGAAGTCGCATGCTCACGTGGGGCATGCGGAGGGAGAGAGCATGCGTAAATGAAGTCTGTCTCATGCAGGACCAGCCTAGAAGCAAGACAGAAAGACACGAAGAGCAGGAAAGGAGAGTGTACTAGCAAGTGAGAGATCGTAGGAAGGGAAGTCGATCGGTGGTGGTTCTCCGCAGATCGCTTCCCCGCTAGGGGGCAGTTGACTTGCCACTATGAGAAATGGGAAATATCTACAACTGCAGTACAATGTATTACGGTAGTTAGAGTAGATTATTCTTTTAATTCTGTTTGAGAAATATATAATTGTGTTGCTAAATCACGCTAGCTATCCCAGTCGTTGAAAATAAACAGTCGCTGCATGGCTAACTAGGAAAAGAAGCTTAAATCAACAAGAATGTAACTGGAGTTTGGCAATGTATATAGACAAAATCGAACATTCATATTCAAATGCGCCGAGTAACACCGACAAGACAGGCAATGCTACTGAGATTACAATGGATGGTATGATACAAAAAAGACAACATCTCAAGCCTTAGCCTTGCCCTTTGCCTAGCCCTTCTTCGGCTTCTCCTCCTCATCATCATCAGCCTTCTTAGCCTTCTTGCCCTTGGCCGGAGCCTTCTTCTTCTTAGGCAAGCTCACATACTTATCCTTCTTCAGATCGAGTTCGTCTTCCTCATCATCCTTAATCTCATTAACAACTTCCTCCTCGTCGGATTCTTCAATAGCATCTTCGAGATCGGGCTTCTCCTTCGGTCCCTTCTTCGGCGCAACCACGTTACTAGCCTTCATGAAAGGCAATGGATGCGAGCGCGAGTTGTATAGACGTGTGAAGGTGGCCTTGGTCTGTGTGTCCAGCTTGACGTTGGACTCGTCCATAGGACCCAGTCCTAATTCGACCATGGCATCAAAGTCGTCACGGGTGAGGAAGTATCCATCCATGAAATCAATGACCGAGTCCACACTTTCCTTGCCCTCTTCCATCAGACGGCGAATCATTTTTTGCTGGAGCAAGGGCATGTACTGCTGGCGGACCTCGTCGCGGTTGCCAGTTGTGCGAAGGCGCATGTGGCCCTGAATTTCCTTGACATATCGGGACATTTTTCCTAATAATGATCAGAGTTGTTATGAATATTAGTGAAGAGGTGGAACTTACCTTGTTTGCTGTTGTTCCCTAACCAGCTAGTAAATGAAGCCCGTTCACTGAAGTTACCGTACTGGTAGCTGGCCGGCCGGACAAAGCTGAAAATGGCATGAACGGGCATCAGACTCCACTGTTGCTGTGTTCCGTGAATCATACGGTCGACAAGGTCGCCGTCACTGATACTCGAGGCGGCATTGTCAAGCAACTCAAGTGACTTGAGACGTTGCTCCTTGCCCTGGTATTTGCCCGCGAGAGTGGGTTTAGTCTTAACATAATTCTCCTGGAGCATCAGATAGCTGAACTCGTGGTCGTTGAAATAGAGCTCGACCTTGTCGTTCAGCGTAGCGGTAGAACTGGGTGAAAACATCTGTGCACTAAGAATTTTGCTAACAATATCCCAGGGCTTAAGGATCACATGCTTCTCCCATGCCTTTGACATCTGCTTGCCTTCGTCGTAGTTGAGAGTCTTCTGATCCAACCTGGCGGTGGATAGCATGTTGATAACCTGGCGGATATCGGCATGCGTTCCTTCAATGAGGCCATCGAGTACAGGAGGGGGTATCTTCAGGCCTTCTCGGAAGCAGATGGTGGATAGTCTTGCTCGGATTTGCTCTGCAGTCGGGCGTCTGAATGGAATATCGAAGGTAACATGGTCGAAGGGTTTCATCTTGGGAAGCTTGCGTTCATTGCAGACAAGGATGATTGGAATCCTGGTCTTCTTGAGAACGGCTGCGACAGCTCCCACACCTCCACGGTCACCAGCAGACATACCATCCACTTCGTCCATGATGAGCACAAGCTTCTTCTTCTCGCCCTCGACCTGTTTTCCCTCTCCGGCGAAGTAACCTTGAAGAGACGTCGTATCCAGTACGCCCAGAGTAGAGCTCTCAACAAGCTTCTTGCTTCGGGTGTCACTGGCATTGGTCTCAACAATATCGTATCCCTCCAGCTTTGCTATAAGATGGGCTGCTGTGGTTTTACCAATGCCCGGGGGACCGTGAATAATGACAGCCCGGTACAGACCTGAGCCATCCTTGCCACCCTTCTTGAAGTCGTACTTGGCACTGTTGTGCCAGTTGCGCAGCCAGTTTTGGATCTTCTCAACGGGGGCCTTATTACCACAGATCATGTTGAGAGATGTGGGAGCATATTTCGTCGTCCAAAGATCGCCGGCCGAAGTTTGCGGGCTAGGCGGCGGCTGAGATGCCTGAGATGAGGGCGCAGCAGTCTTGGGGGTTTTAGGAGTCGCGGCAGCCTTCTTTCGCTTCTCCTCTGCATCAATTTCAGCGGCCATAACACGAATCTTCTCCTCGTCGGCCTTTTGCTTTTCGGCATACTTTTCGGCGGCCTTTCCGTCACCGCCGTTGGCGGGAAGTCGTCGGATCAATTCGTAGAGACCATCTTCATCGATGGTCTTGATGCCGTGCTTCGCAATGATTCCGAGCTTCTTTGGACCGGCATCACTTCCAAGGACAACAAAGCTCGTCTTGCTGCTTGGGGCTCCCGTGACCTTACCACCATACTTCTTCACTAGCTGGGCGCCCTCCTCACGACCGAGGGTTTCCTGGACACCAGTGAAAACAAATGACAGCCCGGCAAGACAGTTTTCCTGCCCGACTGGCATCTCCTTGGTCCCAGCCATCGCTGGGTCCCGTGATGCTTGTTGTCCGAATTGCCATTTCTTTGTCTCTCCCTGGGGAGGCTCAGGAGCATCGACCAGAGGGATGCTGTCAAAGATGTCTTGGATCTCTTTGCTCTCCGGAGCGTCCTTGGCCTTTTTGGGTGTAGACTTTTGCTTCTTTGCTGGCGATGCAGTCTTCTTCGGGGCTGCCTTCTTCGGTGCCTCGTATTCCCCATCTTCATCCTCATCAATGAGTGCCTCCGCCTTGCGTTTGCGGCCCGGCCGAGCCTTTGGAGCGGGCTCCTTGGGGAGATCTTCCATGACCACATCGTCGTCGTCGCGGGAATCTTTCTTTTTCTGCGTCTTCTTGGCTGCAGCGGCGGGCTTTACTTCCAATACCTCAAAGTCACTGCCGTCGTCGTCGTCTCCCATGACATAATCGTCGTCGCCCTTGCCGGCTTTTCCATATTCGGTGGCAAAGATGTCATCGTGGCCGAGTTTCTCATCCTCGATTACCTTTGAGGCATTCTTCGTTGATCCGCGAGCGGCGGGCCGGCTCTTCTTCTCAGGTTCTGCGGCGGCCTTCTTGAGCTTCGGGCTTGCGACTTTCTCTTTGGTGTCATCGGCCTGAGCCTCTGTCGTTTTGGCAGGCTTGCCCTTCTTCTTGCTGGAAGCAAAATAGTCCGACGAAGTTGTAGGTTCTCCCTTGGGCTCTTCGGGTTTCCTGTAGACGTATAAGCAAGTGCAGGCGGTGCGGATACCGGGGGGGCGCAATGAACATACGCTTGCCGTTTCGGGTTTACTTTAGGAGTCGGCTCTTTGGTGGGTGCGGCCTCTTCTTCATCGTCGCTATCATCGATGACCTTTCTGCTACCTGCGCTCAGGTTAGAATGGTAGACTAGAAGTGGGAAGTAAGAAGTGCGTACGCTTCTTTCGCGTGGCGGACGGGTCCTTCATAGTTGACATTGAGTTAGCAAGGAACTTCGCTCGATTTTCGAGATATCCCAAGCCATATATAGAATGACACAGGCCTCCTGTGTAACAAGGCAGCAGCTTACCTCTTTTTTGGCCGCGGGCTTTGCGGGAGCGTCGCTGGAGCCTTGACTACTTGGCTTTCCGCCAAAGAAACTCCGGATGTCAGGCATTTCGAGGCTCAATCAATCGCATAAATAGCCAGAACTGCCCAGCAGTAATCCAAGAAGCAATTTAAAAAAGAACCGAGCCTCGTAGTAAGGACTTGCAAAGCTGCAACAGTTGCTGATACTCGCAGTGACGCGCCGTCGCGAACGGGAGACGTGACTGCTGATGTAAGCACTCTGTCCACTTCGGGACTAGCTCATCAATCGAAAAGTGCTCCGGCCGGAAGTAACGAGGAGAGCAGTCAACGTCGATATATCCCGATATGCCCCTCACAATGGGTCCACAGACTAAGATGTTCGCTCGAACACTATCTGCCTGCATGCGGCCGACCTGTACGAACTACCAATTCCCTGCACAAACACTTTTGGTCAACGACTAACAATGCGACAGTGTCGGCGCCGCTGGCCACCTTTTCTCTATCACGATGCTTCTCCACCACCTCGCCTGCCCTTGACTGGCTCACTCCGAAATTCCAAGAAAAGTCCAAGTCGCCCAAGGGTCGTCCCCATGTCGCCACTGGTGGTTCGACTCGCGGAACAACAGTCGTGTGGGGAGATTTCGGATTGCGCATGAAAGACCACGACCGCCGTATGCCCGCATCGGCGTTGAAGATCGCTGAAGAGACTATCAAGCGGCGGCTACGAGGAATGAACTACAAGCTCTACAAGCGTGTCAGTGCCAACATTGGTGTCTACACTAAGGGTAACGAGCAGCGTATGGGTAAGGGTAAGGGAAAGTTTGACTACTGGACTGTCCGTCTGCCCGTTAGCCGAGTCGTCTTCGAATTGAAGGGAGATGTTCACGAGAAGGTTGCCCGCGAGGCATTCAGATTGGCGGGTCACAAATTGCCAGGTATGCGATGGATTGGCTACAATCTACTGGAATATGTGTATGGTTTGATGCTCATTTTGTTTCATTAGGTCTCTGGGAATTCGTCAACAAGGACGACCCCCCTGTTGTCGGTATTACAAAGCTCGGAAACGGCGTGACTCTCGACTCGCTCAAGCGGGCGCGCAGAAACCCGCCCCTCGGTACCAATGACCTCGCTTCACCACCGAAGAGCGTCTCCTCCAGCCCCGACTCCCCCCAATAAACAAATCGTGTTCCCCTGCATGATATCCTTTTTTCCCTCCCGGTGTCTGTTTGTCGTTTTCAATTCGGCTAAGCGCCCACTCCGGACCCAGGCCCATACCCCTGCAGTCTGCGGGCCTTGGCCGCTGCATCTTCCTCGTCAAGTGCTATATCTTTGTACATTATCATCAGCTGTCTGCGTCTCTTTAAAATCCACTGAGGCACGGGCTCCTCTGTTGGATATCTTGTCTTGATACTAGGAGTTTAGACAGAAGGAAAACATATCACTTATTTACCTTTGCTCGAGTCACGGAGTACCCCCATGCCCAAACTCTGCGCCTGGAGCTCCTCATTTTGCTTGGATGTTGGAGTATCTGTTCCCAGACTGGGGCTCACTTCGCTTTTAGTATGTGGTTGGCCGACTGATGCCGATTAGCACTGGTATAGGACATAATGTTCTTGGTGGGAACACACAACCCAGTTGTCCGGTCTGCTTCGAGGGACTGATAGTGTATTGACGAATTGACTCGTATCTTATCAAGATGTTAGTCCAAAAATATGGGGATAACTGGTGGTGGTCTCCATACTGAGTGCTTTCTCCGCCAGGTTCCATATCAATTAGCCTGGGGTCTGTCATCTTTAATACTTCGATATTTGATATATGAGCTGTGACCAGTCAAGGTATTACCCTGAATCAAAAAGACTGACAGAAATGCAATGATATAAGAGAAATTCACATGTGGCTCATGACAGGATGTGATGACGTCGGTTCGGCCTAGAACCGTGGAAGGCTTCCCCTCAGATCTACAAGTTGATATACTTCATAGAAGTGGGATTGTTCTCTTACGTGGGTTATCTGCAGTGCTGAGATGCTGTAGAGCCATGTGATGGAGTTATGCAAGCAAAGGTAGTTCCTTCGGCTTCCGCGTACGCAATGATAAATTATCAACGCCAGAATCCTCAATGCCTTCATGCGCCTGTGAAAACCAACAAGAACCGGATGGTCAGGGATTTCGAAGGTAGCACAGCAGAATAGTAGACCATGGATTCTGAATCCCATGTCCTTCCACTAGAAGCCACCTTAGTGTACAAATCGTCATTCATCTATTGTTTTGTTTTGCTGGCAGCTACGGTTTAGAAGTCCATGCCCATCAGGTAACTATATAATTGTTAGCATTAATATTTAATTGTATAGTCAGTTAGATCATACCTTTCATAGATGCGCATGAACTTGGCCACAAATGCTTCGAGGTGGAAGATAACTTTCTGTATGGGAGATACGTCAGTATAACGATAATATGGACAATGAGAAGTCAAGAGTGACTTACGCTTCCCAGCTTGATGCGGTGCTCATAAAAGGCAGACCATTTGATAACGTCAGGCTTCAGCGCATCGTCAACTCGTGCAACAAGCTTGAATGTTAAGGTCTATAATCGCGGGTTAGCATTTGAATAAGCTCCAAGTTAAAGGAATATACCTTCAAAATAGTCGTGGGGGGAATGCAATGGGTCAAAAGATCATAAAGACGTGCGCGAACCTGCAGCAAGCGAGCCGGTGATCGTTCCGCCAGGATCTCATCGGCCGTAAGAGTAACAAGTGCCTCCCAGTCCGGAGGCGGGATGAGAGTCTGGTCCGTAACCTTTTCGCTAAATCACCAGAGACATAAGTATCAAAAAATCAAGGTGAGAACAGAATGGCAACATACTTCTGCGCATGAATTGACTCAAACATGAGCAGCGCTCGACGCAAATTCCGCCCACTCTCCTTCGCAATCCTCAAGTGAAGCCCCTCCGCCTCAGTCCACCCTTCCCTCTTCGCAGCACCGTGAAGCACAGCACAAATATCTTTTTCAGTTGGCGCAGCAACCCTGACCAGCAGGGTTCGAGAACGAATAGGAGCAATGATATTGGAAGTACTGTTGGCCAAGAGAATCAACCGCAAATTGGGACTGTACTTCTCCATAGTCCGTCTGAGGGCTGCCTGAGCATCGCGCGTCAGATGATCTGCCTCGTTGATTACTACGACCTTGAATCGTTGCTTCGCGCCAAGGTCGACCTGCTGCGTCTGTGCAACTTCCTTTAGCAATTCTTGCACCACGACTCGGTCATAGTTTCCGACGTCGGCGGGTGTGATTTCGAGATGGTAGACTGAGGAGACGATGTTGAATTCTAGTTTGCGGTTGCTGGTTGTTTGGAAGATTCTGGAGTCGATTTTGATCTTCTCGACTCCCGGGCCGTACAGTTCTTTCAGGGTGGCTATTATCCGTGTCTTCTTTCCGGCTCCTGAGGGTCCGTAGACTAGTAGATGGGGGAAGTCTCCGTTTTGGGCCTGTTTGTTGTAGCTTGTGTTAGAGCTGTCGTGTTCCGCGGACGAGGTTCTCTTACCAGTGAGCGCAGGCGATCGGAGAGGTCGGGGTGGTATGTGAGGGCATCGAGGGTACGTGGCCGCAGCTTATCAACGAGGAGAGCCATTTTGAGCTCTGTGGCTATGTCGAGAGAATTGGGAAGTGTCTGAAATGCTGGGCGGTTTTTCGATAGAGGATGCGGACTTGAAAACGCGTCGGGACACGCGCCCAATTAATGTCTGGTCCGTGCACGCTAACGCTATATGCAAGAGCTCCAACTAGCACTAGATTGAATACAAGTTGGAACTTGCTATTATACTTGAGAATACCGAGAAATATATACAGCAAGGTATATTTTGGCATCTAATTGCCTTCCGCCAAACTCCGAGGTGTATAATACATGCAAAATGTGTTCCAAGAGATGAGAAGGGTACAAAAAGCCAAACACAAGATCATACAATGTCCAAATGCTCAAGTCTATGCTATATCGCAAATCTGATCAAATATCCTCAGAATGTGTTTGTCATGAAGCAATGGGCTTGAGAACACCATTGTCATCATATTTCGCTTCTATCATGGGGTCAGTCCAGCTCAAAGACATAAAGCATTGTAAAACTCACTGAAGAATGTATATGACAGGGTAATAGTATCGATACCCTTCATATTAGGATCCGTCGCAAAGTCAGGATCAATGAAGAAAAAGACTGGCATATCAACCGACTCTCCCGCATTGAGCTTCTGCTCCTCAAAGCAGAAACATTGGATCTTGCTAAAGTACGGCGCAACCTGTCCCGGCGTGACACTGTACGTTGCGACTCCGATGATATCGTTCGGGCCCTTATTCGTTGCGGTATAGAATGCCAGAGCTGTCTCGCCAGGCAGCACGCGGACCTCGCGCTGCTGGGGTGTAAACTTCCAGGGGAGAACATCAGATACAGAGCCGTTGAATGTGATGCGGAGACGGCGGGAGTCTGTCACTGGCGTCACGCGCCCCGCGGTATCGCCGTCGCCGTTGCGGTGGGTGAGAATTGGTTGGCCGCCCCAGCCGGTTTGTTGGCAGATCTGCAATTGGGTGTTAGTATTGCTTCTACTAGTATATGTGGTATATGAGCGATAGGGTCGTACGCACCATTTTGTAAAGAGGGACGGATCCATATGCGAGTGCAACGGTTCCGAGGATGAGACTGACGGTATAGTACCTGGTCGGCAACTCCGTTAGCATACACCATAGCTAAAATTCAGGATCCAATATGGTCTCACAATGTAGAGGTATTGCGCTTTTGCGATTCCGGGGTATTAAAAGGTGCTGACGATCCTTGGTGCTTTGTTTGGAGCAGGGAATTTCTCGAGAAGTACCTCCTCTCCACGTCGAAGACGTTCTTCCGGAGGTAAAGTTGCCGCTGGGGAATTGCCCCCGTTAGCGTTGAGCGGCCCCATGAGGGGAGTAATCGTGAGAACATGGTTCTTGGAGAGTAAGTGCAATCGGATGTTGAATCTCAAGATGTGCAGGCATCCCAAACACGTGATAAGTCTCTTATCGATAAGCCCTCTATGGTGCCATATTTGATGCTGCATTTACGTTGATTCGCATATACTGTATGGATGATAAATTGGATGAAGTTGCTCTTGTTCTGAGATGTA
>ERZ1673737.1515-NODE-1515-length-22072-cov-6.548849_pt1 | contig 22072 bp, 20 predicted proteins | sample MGYA00580211_ERZ1673737 | MGnify/ENA primary metagenome ERZ1673737 (study PRJEB41218, sample SAMN15661789) | gut metagenome | host: Homo sapiens | place: Canada: London | collected 2015-08-20/2019-03-30 | study: EMG produced TPA metagenomics assembly of... | reverse complement strand
AAGCATTTTATACCTGTTTTTTGAAATTTTGCTTGGCTCTGAACAGTTACAAATTGTTTAGCTTAATCACAAAGTTCATGAACTTTATTTATCTGAAGTTGAGACTGTTTTTTGAACATTCCCAGATCATTCATAATTGTTACTACTTTAAATCCCTGCTTAATATAAGCAGCTGCATCTTCCGGAGAACCGGCTACAATTCCCGGATAAATTCCTGCATTCTGGCAGGCTTTTAAAATCCTGTCAACGGCAGCAACAACCTCCGGATGCTTTGGATCATTTGGATGTCCCATTTCAAGTGAAAGGTCTCCTGTACCTATAAATACACAATCCAAACCTTTTGTCTGCACCAGACTTTCAATATTATTTAGTCCTTCCACGGTTTCACACTGAAAAACTGTAAACAGAGCATCATTCGCTTCTTGAATATAATTTTCATAAGCCCCCCAACGCGGCCCTCTTCCTGAATTCATACCACGAATACCTAACGGTGGAAACTTCACTGCATCAATGATATATTTTGCATCATCCATATTGCTGACCATCGGTACCATCAGTCCATGGGCGCCAATATCCAGAATTCGTCTCATCAACTTTGTTTCCATCGCATATACACGAGGAATAGATACCATACCATAACATTCGCCGGCACGAATCATGTCAATCATTGTTTCAAGACCCAATGGTGAATGCTCCATATCCAAAATCGCAAAATCAAATCCGTTCATTGCCAATATTTCCGCATGAATCGGGCTACAGCTGGCAACAAAGGCACCAATAACATAACCTTTTTCTTCCAGCTTTTCTTTCATGTAATTATGCATCTTCATGTTTATCACTTCTTTCATTAAGCCTATACAGGTATATGATCTAACCCAAGAAGTTTTGCAGGGGTTTCTTTGCCCATCAGGTTAATTTCTTCTTCTGTCACACCAAACTCCTCAACTAACTTACAGATGAACTGATACATACCCTCTACAGGATCTACATTAACCTTCTGTCCAAGGTCTGAATCCAAAACAATTTTGTCCTTTGGAACAACTTTTAAAATTTCTCCGATCACATCATCTGAGCATTTACCCGAAACAGCAATAGAACTGAATACTGCTGCATTAAGCTCAATATAAGCACCGAGTTCTGCCCATTTTGCCATCTGCTCATAAGTTGCATTTACAAGGAAATGTGGATGATTAACAACAATCTTCTTTATACCTAATTCAACTGCTTTTCTTACCAGAGCGTCTACTTCCGCTGCGCTGCCATGTCCTGTACAAAGAACTAAATCCGGTTTCTGAACAAGATATTCAAGCACTTTAACAGCCTCATCAACCAATTCACCATTTTCATCAATGTAAACAATACCTTCGTCTACAACCGTCATATTACCACTGCCTACAAAATGACCGCCTGAATGGCCTACAATATGATTCTTTGCAGATACTGTCGGGAAATAGACTGTTTTTGCTCCTAACTGATAAGCTGCATCAAGCGCATGCAGATTGAAAAGTCCTACAGACTGATTCAGTGCAATACCGCCAAATACAAGGCATCCTTCTTTCGCCATATGTTCCATAACCATCTTTGTTCCCATCATTGTCGGAAAATAATGATCTTTAACAAGAAATGCCCTATAACCTGCTGCCTCTGCTTTTTCTAACATTTCTGCAGCATCAACTTTTCTTACTGCAATGGAAGGTCCTGCATGAACATGCATATCAACAAAACCTTTTAAAATATCTCTGGAAACTGCCATTATAAATACCTCGCTTTCAAATAATAAATGTATGAACTATGCACCCAGCATATTAGGAATAAACATTACAATCTGCGGACAATATGCCAAAATCAGCGTTACTACTAATGCAGCCAAAACAAAAGGTGCAATTGACTTACTCAGTTTTGCCAATGGAATATTGGCAATATTACTTGTAACAAACAACAGCATACCTACAGGAGGCGTAATTAAACCAATTGTTAACATAACCGAATAAACGATACCAAAGTGTACCGGATCAATTCCTACAGATGTTGCCAGAGGGACAAACACCGGAGTAAATATATACATTGCAGAAAATGCTTCCATTACACAGCCAATTGCCAAAAGTGACAGAATAATCAACAACATAACGACATTTGCATTGGTTGTAACGGATAAGATACCGTTAATAATCTTTGCAGGAATATTATCCATTGCCAGTGTCCAACCCATAATATTACCAAATGCTACAATAAGCATAATGCCAGAAGTTGATACACCTGTTTTAAACAAGATTTCCGGAAGCTGTTTAAAATCAAATGTCCGATAAATCATAGATGCAACAATTGCTGCTACAACAGCCACAGCACCACTCTCCGTTGGTGTAAAAATACCACCCATGATACCGCCGATAATAACAACCGGAACAAGTAATGCAGGAATCGCCTCTACAAAAGCTTTTGCAAAAGTCTTTGGATCAAATTTCTCCTTTGACTTTTTATAGCCGCGTTTCTTAGTAAAATACAGGATTACACATACGTAGCCAAGGCCAAGCATCAATCCAGGTACAATACCTGCCATAAACATCTTCTGAACTGAAACACCTGTCAAAACACCATATATAATAAAAGTAACAGATGGCGGAATAATCGGACCGAGAACACCTGATGCTGGAATAAGAGCACCGGTGAAATCTTCATCATAACCATCGTTTGCCATTTCTTTAATAAGAATGGCGCACAGAATAGCTGTTACCGCATTGGCTGAACCAAGAATAGCTGAAAGCACCATTGCAAGAATAACACAGCAATATGCCATACCGCCGCGAATCCATCCAAGCCCCTCTCTCGCCAGATTCAAAAGCTTCTGAGTAATACCCCCACTGTTCATTAATTCTCCGGCAAGAATAAAGAATGGGATACACAACAATGAAAATGAATTAACACCATTAAAAAGTCTCTGTGTGATAATAAGGAAATATTCCGGTGCATTAATTGCAACAAGATGTGCAATACCGCCTATTCCGAGAACAAAAGCCATCGGCAACCCTATAAGAAGTGCCGCTACAAATGCAATTACTACAATAATCATGAATCTTGTTCTCCTTTCTTGTCCTCAACGGTTTTTAAAATATGTTCGATTGCAAAAAGCGTTATACATGCAAAACCAATTGGAATTGTAATATAAGGAATCAGCATGTTCACCTTTAATCCTGAACTCGTCATCTTCGAAACAACTGGCGAAAATGTATAAACAAAGCCATTGTATGCAAGATATGTACTAACTGCCCCAACAAGTACGTGATCAATAATAGTAAGAATCTTTACAGCTTTTTTATTAGAAACACTCAGTTTCGTAAGAATCAAATCAAACGCTGCCATACCGCCAAGTTTATATGCTGCCGCGCCGCCAATAAACGTCATTCCTACCATAAGAAATCGATTTAATTCTTCTGCCCACACAAAAGATTTACCAAATGCATATCTTCTGATAACTTCTACAAATGTAATGACAACCATCAGTACAAGTGCTATCGCAATAATTATTTTTATAATCTTGACAATCCTATCCATTACTTTGGAATAGCCTGACACAAATTTGCTCATTGGATTAGTCCTCCCCTTTAGATTTTTCCATCATTCCCCGGATTCTTTTAAAATTTCCACCTTGTCTACAAATGCTTTAATTAATGAATCTGCATTAATATACTTCTCCGTTACAGGTGCAACTGCCTCTTCAAACGGTGTTGTATCTTCTATCTCAGTAATCTGAACACCCGCATCCTCCATTGCCTGATATCCATTTGCCTCTGCATTGGCAATGTACTTGTCAAAAACATAGTCGTATCCTTTGTCAAATCCATTCTCTAAAACTTCCTGTACCTCAGGATCTAAAGAGTTAAACCATTTTGCATTACAGAAAATAATTGTTTCAAACGGGTAAAGACCAATTTCAGTAAAATACTTCAATACCTCATAATGTTTCTCCGAATAAATAGAAGTAATATTGATTTCTTCACCATCAATAACTTTATTCTGAAGACCGGTATATATTTCACCATAGTTCATCGTTGAAGGATTTGCACCTAACGCACTAAAAGAATTAATCAGACAGTCTGTCGGGACAACTCGCATCTTTAATCCCTTCATGTCCTGAACACTTTCTATCGGTCTCGTATTATTCGCCAGATATCTCATACCAGAATCATAGGAAGCCAGAATCTTAATCCCCAGCTCATCTTCAATTTTGTCAAAAATGGCCTGTGCCTCCGGCAACTTCACTGCCTGTCGTTCAATATCATAATTATTGATCAAAAACGGAATTGTAAAAGCATCCATCAAATTCGTATATACAGCCAAAGCAGAAGCACCTGTACCGCCCATTTGAATGGTACCTGTCATAACCTGCTGCAAAATCGCTTCATCGTCACCTAACTGTCTTGAACCATAATATTGAATATTCAGATCATCTCTCTGTGCTTCAATATCAGAAACAACATCTATTGCCGCTGCATAGCTAGGAAGCGTGTCCTGTCCGCCTGTTGCAAATTTAATCACCGGTCCATTGCCTTCTTTTACCTCCGGAAGCGCTGTACCCATTGATACAGATGTTACTGTTGCTTCACCTGATGCTGCTCCACATCCTGATATAAGACAGGCAACCATCATCACACTTATTGCCAATGCTCCTATTCTTTTCATTAGTTTCCTCCCCTGTGTAGCAATGTGTTTTGTATCTTTTTTACATCTTTTTTGGGAGCGTTCCCATTTTGATGTAAAAAATAACTACTTTCTTGCTGCTTGCGGCAAAGAATCTACTTCCCGCCGCATTTCTTTTAATTCAGTGATTTATATCTTACTGCATTATATATCTTAGAAGCAGAATAAAAAATCTTCTGTCGTGGTTCATCCGATCCTTCTATTCTTGATAATAATATTCTTGCTGCCTTTCCGCCTATAGACTCCAAATCTGCACCTGCATAGGAAATTCTTTCATGTTCATACAATTCTGGTACAATCTCACAACAGGAAAGTTCATATTCTTTCAATAAATGCCTATCTATTGTCCGACCATACCGAATCAGCCCCATACTCATAAGGAAATTATTACTGCATATTGCCGTTATTTCCTTATGCTGAAAGATTTCCTCCGCCAGACTATAGCCTGACTTCATAGCAAGATTACCTCTGAAAATAAGTTCTTCTCTCACAGTAATTCCAGTATCTTCCAGAGCCTGCCTATACCCTTGCTCACGGCTCTTGCTGATAGATGATCTTTCTGAATTGCCGGACATATGTGCAATGCATCTGTGTCCATTATCAATAAGAATCTTCGTTGCAGCATATCCTGCCTCAAAATCATCTACAAGTACTTCATCCAGTCTCAATTTAGCTGAATCCTTATTGACCAATACAGTCTTACAATCTGTATTCTTTAGAATTGCCTCAAATTCAGCACTGCTTGTTCCTGTAATCGGAATCATACCTGCTGGCTTGAAATACTTCACTGCTTCAAAAATTTTCTTTTCTTTCTCTTCATCGTACATTGTACTGAATATAACCGGAAGATAATCCTTTTCAGAAAGAACACTTTCAATACCAGTAACAATTCTGGCAAAATAATCATTCTGAATATCACCAACTATAACCAATACAAGCGGCAAATTTCCGGTAACCATACTTCTGGCTACAAGATTCGGCTTATAATCTAATTTCTTCACATATTCCAGAACCTTTTCTCTTGTCTCAGCCTTTACATTGGGATCATTGTTAATTACTCTGGAAATTGTGGACTTAGATATACCTGAAATCATTGCAAGTTCTTTTAAAGTAGTCATTATCATTCATCCTATCCTGCAGTTTTTGGGAACGTTCTCATTTCGAATGTGTCTATATCATACATCCTATAATTGATTTGTGCAAGACTTTCTGAGAATATTTTTTATTTTTGACATTATTGTCAAATTTAGCCTGTTGATTTTATACACATTTCACAGTTAAATAATTAACAATGAATAATGCAGAAAACCCAAGAGGTGGCGGCGAGGGCACTGAAAAAGTAGATAATACCGCCTATGTTTGATATAATATAAATATCAAGTATAGGCGGTATTTTTAGGATTGAACAACAACAGAAGTTTGAAAGATATGAATCTGTTGGATATGTTGATTTCAAAGACGGTTCAGATTGCATTGGATAAAAAATAATAAAATCAAAATCTATTATCGTAGATGCTACTCATACGAAATCAAGATACAATCAAAAACGCTCCGACAGGCACTTCAAGAGCAATCAAAAAAACTACGACGTGCCGTTTACGAAATGGATGAAACAATGAAGAAAAAATTTCCAAACAAAAATACGGAAGATTCTCTGGAAAAAGAGTTGGAATACTGCAAACAACTACTTTCTATTGTAAAAGACAATGAAGACATATGCAGTTACCCTAAAGTGCAGGAAAAGCTAAATTTATTGGAGGAATCTGTCAATGATAATCTTGAACATTTGGAAACTTCAAAATATAATGATGCAAAAATAGGACACAAAACAGCGGATACTTCTTTCTTCGGATATAAAACACATATAGCTATGACGGAGGAACGAATTATTACAGCCGCAACCATTACCAGTGGTGAAAAAACAGACGGAAAAGAATTGCCAACTTTGTTTCGAAAAAGCAGAGCTGCGGGAATGAAAGTTGAAACTGTGTTTGGTGACAAAGCCTATTCAAGTAAGGAAAATATTGATGTTGCAAAGGATAATCATTATGAACTTATCTCCCGGTTAAACAGTATTGTTACCCAAGGAAATCGTACAAAGCCAGATGAATTCGAATTTAATAAAGATGCTGGAATGTATTAATGCAAAGCAGGGCATTTGGCAATTCATAAATATCTTGACAAGCGAAAAACAGAAGGAAAGAATCCTCGAATGACATACTTTTTCGATGTAGAAAAATGTAAGAGATGTCCTTATAAAGCGGGTTGTTATAAAGAAGGAGCAAAAAAGAAAACCTACACAGAAACATTAATTTGTGATTCACACAGTGAGCAGGCTCAATTTCAAGAAATGACGAAAGAACGCTATAAAATAGAGGCAAAAAATAGTGAATTAAAACATAGACATGGTTATGACGTTGCGTCATCATCAGGTCTTATTGGCATGGAAATGCAAGGAGCTATGACTATATTTGCAGTAAATCTCAAGAGAATTATTAAGCTAATAAGTGAAAAATAAAAAGAATTCACATGCAAGATAAGGAATCAGCAATAGAAAGAACGGAAAATCCACCAGAATAAGTTTAAACTGGTGGATTTTATATGAGCATTAAAATTTGAAATTTAAAGCGGTAGGTTTTTCAGTGCCCTCGTAGCGGCCTCCGGGGTTTTCTTTTTCACTTGGACCTTTTAATGTCTTTCTTCGAAGACATTAATTCGTGATTTCATCACTCAATCACTTCGCCGTTCGCCAAAAGTGAGCAAGCTCCCTATGGCTCTCTTGCGCTCATCATATCTTATGCATTTTCAAATCGCAGTATGTGTTTTACACAATGCAGTTACTTTCCATTGATAACTGCACGGGAAATAACCATTTTCTGGACTTCGGAAGTTCCTTCATAAATCGGAATAATACGTGCATCTCTGTACTGTCTCTCTATTGCATACTCTTTCATATAGCCATAGCCGCCATGAATCTGCAGCGCCTTATTGGCTACTTCAACCGCTGTCTCCGATGCATAATACTTCGCCATCGCCGCTTCTTTTGTAATATTCTTGCCCGCCTGGCGCAATGCTGCCGCATTTAGGGTCAGTGCCTTGGCTGCCTCTGTCTTGGTTGCCATATCTGCAAGATACCACTGAAGGCCCTGATTGGCATTCACCGGTTTGCCGAACTGTACGCGCTGTGTCGAGTATTCCACGGACTCTGCAATACAGGATTCTGCCAGACCTACAGCCTGGGAAGCCATACCGATACGTCCGCCGTCAAGCCCTGCCATGGCAATCGCAAAACCCTTGCCTTCTTCACCTAAAAGCTGTGATTTTGACACATGGCATTCATCAAAATACAATTCCGATACCGGTGCCGCACGAAGTCCCATTTTATCTTCCGTCTTTGGAACAGTGAAACCAGGCGTATCCCGGTCAACAATAATCGCGGACATTCCCTTTGTCTTTTTCTCCGGGTCCGTTAAAACAATTAATATCACATAATCACCTTCATCCTGCCCCATATTGCTGATAAAGCACTTGGAACCATTAATGATATACTCGTCCCCCTGAGAAATGGCCTTTGTCTTTGCTGCGGCCGCATCCGAACCGGCATTTGGTTCTGTCAAAGCGAAAGCGCCGACTGCACCTGTACATGCCTTTGTCAGATATTTTTCCTTCTGCTCCGGTGTGCCATGCTTTAAGATAATGTCACTGGATAATGTATGAACCGCCAGCAATTCTGCAACACTGGCATCATATTTGGCAAATTCCATAATTACAAGTGCTTTTGTCACTTCATCTGCGCCGACACCGCCGTATTCTTCAGGTACATTAATACCCATAAATCCCAAATCTGCAATTTTCTGAATTAAACCCGGAACAAAATGGGCTTCCACATCCATCTGATGGGCATATGGCAGAATCTCTTTTTCCGAAAACTTTCTGACCAAAGCCAATAATTCTTCCTGCTCTTCTGTCAAAATAAAACTCATCCTTATTCCTCCTGCGATTTATTGCACATGTCCTATTTCCACTCAAATACGCCTCTGTCCAGAATCGGCTTGCCATCTTCCAGATTCACGAAACGGAAATAAGCCTTCCCCTCTTCCATCTTCCAGATTTGAAGCTGAACTTTTGTATCCGGGAATAAAACGTTTCTCATCTGAGCAGCCATCCTCGTCATTCTCTCCGGTTCACCCGGGCAAAGCAGTTCAATGGCCATTCGGCAGGAGAAACCGAAGGAGCATAAGCCCTGAATAAATGCTTTCGGGAATCCCATTTCTCTGGCATATTCAGAATCAACATGAACCAGATTCGTATCACCTGTTAATCTGTAAAGAAGATTCTGAACCGGTGTGATGTAATCATCCAATGTTAAATCAGGTGCTCTGTCAGGAATCACAACTTCACTCTTAGGCATCGGTTTTCCGCCAAATCCACCGGCCTCATGGAAAAACGTTGTAGAATAATTGGTACATACAAGATTGCCTGCCTCGTCACGGACATCTACCTTCGTCTTAACAACTGCACCCTTTCCCTCGCCTCTGTCATAAACATCTGTAATGACATCCTGATACTGGAAGGTACCCTTGATCGGGTCAATCGGACGGTGCATAATGATTTCATGATCCATATTCAGGAAAGAAATGGTCGGCTTAATGATCTCATCTGCCAGCATCGAAGCCGGAAGCGGCATCCACTGATACGGTTTCACGTTCACTGTTCCCCAGTAAGGAATGGTTCCATATGTCGGAATGGCTTTCAGATACTTCTCATAAGTATAAGCCACATCTTCTCTGTGAGCACCAACTGCCAGTGCGTATAAAATAATGTCACGCCAGTTATACTCCATGTATCTCGGTTCCATTTTCTTGCCAATAAGCACTTCATCCAACTTAATCTTCTTATCCATAATGACCCTCCCTTGAAACATAATCATCTATACATTACCTGTTATGTATATAGAGAGCAACAATGATGCCAATTCATATAGGCTCTGAAGCCCTTGAATTCAGCGGATTTTCGCCATCTACCTATTTTAAAAAGTGTAGTAAATCATCCATAGTGTAGCAAATTGTCCACATGCAAGTGCAGACTTTGATTCAGTCTTCGCTCTCCGCAAAAAAAGAACCGACATCCATTTAGACTTCGGTTCTGAAAAAATACGCTATTTAATTTCCCGATGAATCGCAATACCCGCTTTCCGCATCTTCCGATACAGAAGGCTTCTGTCAATGCCTAATTCCTCGGCTGTTTTTTTACAGTTCTGGTTGTTTCGCCGCAGCGCATCCCTGATAATCGCTGCTTCATGCAGGTTCATCATTTCCGACAGTTTCATTTGTGACACACTATTTCCCGCTGTCCCCGATACAAGCCTTCCGGGAAGGTCCATTTCTTCAATGACGTAACTGTCACAGGTTGCATAGACACTGGTGATAACATTGATCAATTCACGCACGTTTCCCGGCCACTTGTAACACATCAGCAGATATTTCACCCTGTCTGACAACAAATGACCGGTCTTATATTTCGCATTCAACGCATTCAGCACATGATTGGCATACAACAGAATATCCGTCGGATGCTCACGCAGGGGCAGCGTCTCAATATTAACCACATTCAGCCGATAATAAAGGTCCTCACGAAACTCTCCTCTTTCAACCATTTCCGCCAAATTCTGTCTTGTCGCCGATATAAAACGCACATCGATGGGAATCGGCTTGCCGCCGCCTACTTTCTCAATCTCATGCTCCTGAAGCACACGCAGCAGTTTCGCCTGCAGCACTAACGGCAGGTCTCCGATCTCATCCAGGAAAATCGTTCCGCCGTCTGCCAGCTGAAACTTACCGATCTTGCCGCCCTTCTTGGCTCCGGTAAATGCACCCTCATCATATCCAAACAGTTCACTTTCCAATAGCTCTGATGGAATGGAGGCACAATTGATACTGATGATGGGTTTCTTTCTTCTGCTGCTCTCCCGGTGAATCGCCTGTGCAAAAAGCTCTTTGCCGGTTCCCGTCTCCCCTGTAATCAACACGGGAAAATCCTTTCTTGCCACCCTCATGGCCTTCTCTTTCAGCTTCTGCATAGCCTCTGAATTGCCGAGGATCTTACTGAAGCCACTGTCCTCTTCGCTGCTTTCCTCATAAGCACGTTTGTAATAATTCAGTTCTTCTGTGGCAATGCTGTAGGCCATGGCCGCCGCCCTCTCCTTGAAGGACATCTGGGCCGCCGCACCAAGAAGCTCTCCCTGCTCATTAAAAAAACAAAAACGATTGGCCACCGCATGGGTTTCTACATTGCTGGCATTATCATTTTCACCATAGGGCTGCAGATAAACATTATCATCCCCATCACGGGCTGATGACAGAACATCATACATACTGGTGGTCGAAATCACTTCGCCGATTGGCTTTCCCAAAACCTGTTCACGGGTTTTCCCCAGAAACTCGCAATACGTCTCGTTGATATCCACAATCACACCATTGGGGTCCACAATGATAAAGCCGTCATTGGTAACTTTCCAGAACTCTTTTAAAAAGCAATAGTACTCATGTTCATTCATCATCCTATGCCTCCACTAAAATATCTGTTAAATGTTTTGTCGAAAAATAAACCATAAAAAATTATATATGCTATACTCACCCTGTTGTCTTCTCCATTCTGACACAGAAAGGAGGTGAAACTTGTGGATTATTTTATTTCATTTATAATTTCCGTTATGGCAGGTATTGTCTCATACTTTATCTGCAAATGGTTGAACGGAAATAAATAAGACAACCAACCTACATATTGCATCATCATGATGCAGGAACCCCCAGAGGCTGCCACCTCTGGGGGTTCCTTTTCCATTTGGATTATTTTATTTCTGTGTGATTCGATTATATCATATGTATCTTCAAACTACAATAGATATTCTACACGTTGTATACAGTTTGAAGATTTCTTTTTTCCCACAAATAATGCTGCTTTTGTGGGTGTAGACCCCGAATTAACAACAAATACTTTATACTCTTCTGCCACTCACCTTTTCCTGCCTATGCTTCGCCCTTTTCCTGTCTGTGTTTCTCTCTCATCAGCGCCATTCTCTCTTTGGCCGACAGTTTCTTGAAAGCAGCCTTTCTTGCCTCTTCTTCCGCAAATGCCGCATCATCAATAACACGCTGCTCAAAGGCTTTTTCTTCAATAGCCACAGATTTCACGATGGCATCTGACAGAGCATCCAGTTCTGAGGCATTGGAACGGTTTGCTGAAGAGTTGATGGTCATTCTGGCATTCAGAATCTTGCAGTCCTTCAGATTCTCATCTATATACTGCTCCATTAATGAGCCGGATTTAATGGCCCATGAACCATTTTCAATGATGCCGAAGACACGTTTCGACAGGTTCAGCACCTTCAGATGGTGCAGAAAATCTTCCATCACAGGATAAATATTCAAATTGTATGTCACAGATGCCAGCACGATGTGACTGTATTTGAAGGCTTCTGCCACCAGATAGGATACATGGGTCTTTGACACATCGTATACTCTCACATTGGTAACGCCTTTTTCACACAGCTGCGCTGCCAGTGCCTGGGCAGCAGATTCTGTATTGCCGTACATGGATGCATAGACGATCATCACGCCGTTTTCTTCCGGAATATAGCGGCTCCATTTATCATGCTTGTCCAGATAATAACCCAGATTGGTACGCCATACCGGTCCATGCAGCGGACAGAACATCTTGATCGGCGCTGTTTTAGCTTTTGCTAACAGCTGCTGTACAAATGGGCCATATTTTCCCACAATATTGGTGAAATATCTTCTGGCATTGTCAATCCAATCTCTGTCGAAGTTCACTTCATCGTCAAACAGACGGCCATCCAGTGAACCAAAGGAACCGAATGCATCTGCTGAAAACAGCACGCCGTTGGTTGTATCAAATGTCACCATGGCTTCCGGCCAATGCACCATCTGCGCCATCAGGAATGTCACTGTATGCTTGCCGAAGCATCTTGTATCGCCCTCTTTGACGGTATCTTCCCGGCCGTCCACATCAAAACCAAACTGACGCATAAACATAAATGCTTTTTCGTTACTGATAACTTTACATTCCGGATAACGAATCAGGACTTCCTCAAGAGAAGCTGCATGATCCGGTTCCATATGATTGACAACAAGATAATCCAGTTTTCTGCCATCCAGAACAGCAGCAATGTTCTCAAGGAATACACGGCAGCCTGACCAGTCCACAGTATCAAAAAGAACCGTTTTTTCATCTAACAACAGATACGCATTGTAGGAAACGCCCTCCGGAATTGGATGAATATTTTCAAATAATTCGATTCGCTTATCATTCACGCCAACCCAATATAAATCTTCCGTTACTTTTCTTACACCGTTCATACTTCACCCTCCTATCTATCCTCTTGTTACTGCTGAAATCATTTCACTTTTTGATACACCGCATTCCGGACAAATCCAGTCTTCCGGCAGCGCCTCAAAAGAAGTACCCGGTTCAATACCTGCCTCCGGATCGCCTTTTTCAGGGTCATACTCATAACCGCATCCCATGCAGACATAGCGACCGTCCGCTGTTGCTGTTGTCTTTGAGTATAACGGCATCTCCCGTTTCGCCGGTTTAGCATTTGGGTCCGGTTTTGGCAGGTCACTGTTTAATTTCTCTGTTAAAAGCGGCAGAATGGTTCGAATATCGCCGACAATACCATAATCCGCATGTCTGAAAATCGGTGCTTTTTCGTTTCTGTTGATAGCGACAACGGTATGTGCTTTCTCAATACCTTTCAAATGCTGTTGTGCACCTGAAATGGCGCAGGCAATATAAAGTGTTCCGGTAAATTTCTCACCGCTCATGCCCACAAAGCGCTCTCTAGGAAGTACTTTCAGTCTTTCGTAAGCGGGTCTTGAACATCCCATAGCTGCACCTGCTGCCTGGGCCAGATTCTCGATCAGATACATTTCACTCTTCACCGCAATACCCATACCTACGGAAACAACACGCTCAGCCTCATCGATCGGTGTCATTGCATCCGCAGTCAATGAAAAATCAAATCCATCCATGATCAGCAGTTCCACCAGCTTATCCACATTCGCTGCATCACTTCCCTCATTAATCATTTCCCGAAGTCTGTTTTTAGGATCCCATGCTCTTGTTGGTTCGTTCACAAAATTCATACTCATGTAATGACACCTCCGTTTTATTTGTTGTCAGCGTATCTCAGATCATTCCTATCTACTGACTAAAATCCCCCGTTACTGTAGCTTTTCCAAAACTAGTAATTATTATTGATTTAATACTATTATATCTACATTCTCAAAAGAAGTCTGTAACAGCTGTTACAAACTTCTTTTTTTTTACAAAATTTTTTCCAACTTTTCTCTATCCAGAATCCGAATCTGCTTCCGGTCGGCTTCTATCAGCCCTGCTTTCTGCATCTGCATCAATGTTCTTGATAGTGACGGTCTGGCTACGCACAGATAATCCGCCTGTTCCTCACGATTTGTCTTTAGTACCACCGTGTCACTTGCATCTGTCTCCTGCAGAAGCCAGGCTGCTGCTCTCTCCTGCACACTGGCAAACCCTAACACATTCAGCTTCCGCACTGCCATCCATTCCTTTGTGGACATGCTCTCATACAGATTCTGGATCAGTTGCTTATGATGGTCACAGGCTTTGTCGCAAAATCCGTACAGATACTGCCATGGCACTGCCAACACTTCCACCGGCTCGCAGGCCACCGCTTCGTACCAGTAAACACGCCCATTTGTATCCAGATTGCTGCTGTAATGCTCTCCAATCAACGCTCCTGATGCAACATGATATAAGGCATTCACTTTTCCAGAAGGCATATAGCTGATAATCGACACATTTCCCTTTAATAAAGCATAGAAATAATCCGCCTGCTCCCCTTGTCGAAATATCGTCTCATCCTTCTTATACGTACGGAACTTTGCTCCGGAACAGACCAAAATCCGTGCAATACTTTCTTCTGAAACATTTCTGAACAGACTGTTGGCAGACAGACGCGCATCTGGCCTTTTATTGACTTCTTTTTGAAAATTATTTTGTTTTAAAGAGCACTTTATTCCAGTAGCTGTTGCCACAAAACCACTTCCCTTTCTCTAAAACCGTATCTGTCTTATTGTTTTCCCGTAATCCGATCCAATTATAATTTTAACTCCACACACCAGTAACCAAAAGCCCCACTGCCCTGATTTTCCCGGCTCACCGGCTTGAATTTGCGAAAACCAAACATGGCAGCCATATATTGCTCCCGATGCTGCCAAATACCGGGAACACCCATCAGATAAACACCTTCATCCTCTGACGCCCCATCATTTTCGCCGCGCCCACCGACATCTTCTTTATCCTTTTTCTGCTCCACCTTTGCCAGTATCAAGTGCCGGTAACAATAATATCCATGCAGCAGAAAACTATTGCTGCCATAAATCCAACACGGCATCGGCATGCGCCCGATATCCTGAAGTTCCATCCGCACACAGGCTGCCACACTGTCATCATCAAAAGGATACATCTGCGGAAGCTGTGACATCAGCAGGTCATAGACATTGCTCCTAGAGTACAGCTCTTGCTCTGCCTGTTCTTCTGCTTGTTCTTTCGACATCTCTGGCTCTTTCGATACAGCTAAAATCTCGTTATTCTCCGGATTCTCATTTTTCTCAAACGCTTCCATCCTTGCGTCATCTACAAATGCCGCCACTTCCTCTTCAGGGATCAACGGATTCTCATCCGCATGCGGACTCACCAGATTCTCTGCCTCAGGCTCTGTCCCTTGCGTTATGACACTTTCCGGCTCCGCATCCGCAAAGGTTCTCTCCGTATCAGTTTCATCGGCTGCTGCATCACTGTTTTTCTCTCCAAATCTCACTAAAATCTCTGAAAGCGGCTCTCTATTGACAAATTTCTCTGTTTCCAGCGGTTCATCATCCCATCTGGTGCCGTAAACACTGCCATCCTCTCCCAGCAAAACCATACCGGCGACACGGTCCAGATCATACGTTGTTCCCATCAGATGATCACTGTCCATCGTCAGTTCCATATCCCCCGTCTGTTTCTGAACCAACAGGTCTCCGATTGCAATCCCTATGTAATCACCAGACACTCTGATCAGCATATAAATCTGATACTTTTTCGCTTCACTATGATAAATTCCCGACATATGAATAGAAAGCCGACATTGTCCATTCCGGCTTTCTACTCTCACAAACCCACTGTTGATTGTCTTTCTCCCGTTTTCATATAAATACATATAAGAAATAAAACGCCGATATTCTGCCACAGAAACACCCTCCCAGGACGTCCATTGATTTTTGCGATATCGCTGCCACAGCAGCATTTACTCTTATATATATGACTGAAAATGGAAAATATGCACCATCTGCATATTTTAATCCGGCAATTCCTCAGCCAGATATGGAAACATACTGACAGACCTTTTCAAGATGCCCTGCATATAGGCAATGGCGATGCCGTAGTTAGTGATCGGCACATCCTGATCAACAGCACATTTCATCCGATAGCGGACCTCGCGCTCATTCAGCATACAGCCTCCGCAATGAATAATCAGTGCATATTTCGACAGATCTTCCGGAAATTCTCTGCCGGAACACAGCTCAATATTCAGCTTTTTGCCTGTGTAATTCTTCAACCATCTCGGTATCTTAACACTGCCGATGTCATCACACTGGCGATGATGGGTGCAGCCCTCTGCGATCAGCACTGTATCTCCGTCTTTCAGATCTTCCACTGCGGCAATCCCACGAACAGCCGTATCCAGAAGTCCCTTATGTCTGGCCATCAGAATAGAAAAAGATGTCAACGGAATACTTTCCGGTACATCCGCAGATACCTTTGCAAAAACCTGGCTATCCGTGATAACAATGGCCGGCGGTTCTTTGAATTTCTCTAAAGTCTCCCTCAATTCATATTCCTTGACACAGACAGCTGCGCCTTCCGCCTCCAGAATATCCCTGATAACCTGCTGCTGAGGCAGAATCAGACGTCCCTTCGGTGCCGCCTTGTCGATTGGAATAACAAGAACAGCCATATCTCCCGGATGCATCAGATCACCCACCAGCATCAGTTTGTTTTCTTCTGTCTTGCCGATGGCTGCAATTTTCTCTTTTAATGCTTCAATCTCTATCTTCTCTGTGGCACTGACATAAATCTCATTTTCTTTGGCTTCCGGGTGTTCCGGCTTCAGATCACATTTATTCCAGACAAGCAGCCATGGAATCTCCTTCTGTCGAAAAATCTCGATCAATTCTCTGTCGCAGTCTTTCAGGCCCTCTGTGCAATCTGCCACCAGCACAGCCACATCGGATTTATTCAAAATTTGTCTTGTTTTGCGGACTCTCAATTCGCCAAGTGCGCCTTCATCATCAAAACCCGGAGTATCTATGATGACAACCGGCCCGATCGGAAGCAGTTCCATTGCCTTGCTGACAGGGTCTGTTGTGGTTCCCCTTGTATCGGATACAACAGCCAGTTCCTGTCCTGTCACAGCATTGACCAGGCTGGATTTACCCGCATTTCTCCGGCCAAAAAAACCTATATGTACACGCTCACCTGACGGTGTTTCATTCAATCCCATCTCTTGTCCTCCTTAAATTTAGATAAGGTCGGCAAATCCCGGCATCTGTTTTATTTTCTTCAAATAAATTCTTCCCGAAAAAGCAATATGCGGCAATTCAAAGAACTGAGCATCCTTTGGACAGATTGGCCTGTACAATGGATCTGCCGCAATGATTCCTGCATCCTTCAGCTTTTCTTCCATCATCTCTTCACCGCAAACAGCCTCATCCCCCGGTGTCAGCAACCCTTCTGTTTCTTCCAGCGGGCACAATACACGAACGGATCTGCCATACTGAAGTTCAATGGCTGCTGCCAGAGACCCCATTGTCACCGGTTCACCAATCAATGTCATCTCCGCCCGGTGTCTCGGACTCTCCTTCGTATCATTAGCATCTTGAAGATTCTTTGCCGACATTCTGCAGGCTGCATAAACAACATTGTCTTCCTTTTCACCACTGACAGCTGCTTCCATTGCCTCTGACAACTTCTCCGTAAAGCGGCCAACCGGTGCTCCAACCACATAAGGTGTACCGAATTTTCTCTGCAATACTTTGGCTGCCCGAAGCCCCACAGATGAAACAACCACATTCACTGCTGCATCTGCAGATTTCGACAGCTGATCCAAAGAATCTCCCATGGCCCACATGCTGTTGATCTGCCAACCGTATTGCTCCAGACTGCGCTTCATCGTTTCCGCATGATCAAGAGGCCCGAAATCCAGCGGCGTAACTCCCAGCAAGTTCACCAGACGGTTTCTGCCTTTTCCCTCCGTGTTTTTATTTGAAACATCCTCTGCATGGCTTTTCGGCAAAACAAAATGTTCTGCAATGGCTTCCAAAGCCATACCTGCCCCGCGCACATAATCATGCATGCCGTTTGTAGGCACTGCAAAGGTCGGAATACCCGTATCCTGCTCTGTTACCTCTGCAATGGCCGGAAAATCCGTGCCGTTCATATAGGGGATCGGCGAACTGGCCAGGGCAATAAAGCGTGGTTTCAATTCGGATGCCGCTTCTTCGATATCATGGATAAACTTCTCATCATTTCCCATGATCGCATCGATTTCTGTCAAACCTGAGATAAAGATCAGACTGTCCTCATCATACCATCTGATCTCATCATGGGTATTATACGTCGAATTGCATCCCGAAGGATCGTGCATCACTGTCATACCGCCCAATTCATAGAGGGCTGAACAGACGCCGGATACATCGGCTGTATAAATCGGTATTATTCGATATGCCTGTCTCATATGCAGCTTTCGCACCCCCATCCTTTGCGGATCACAAGATCCGGTGTCTCTTTTTCTTCACGGGCTGCCTCAACCATCAGATGTGCCAGACGCCGGATTCCGTCAAAGCCATACAGGCCCGCACCCTGTACCATGTTGACAAAATGTCTGCTGCCTGTAAACCAGGCCGCTTTCTGCCCCAATGCCAGCATCTCCCGCTCCGTTTTTCTCGGAAGAACACGCATTTTCACCTGCACAGTTGCAAGCAGCATCAACTCAGGCGCATGCTGCTGAAGCCATTTGAAATCATTTTCCTCTTCAGGGCTGATGGCATCCAGATAAATCCGTTCTACATAAAAGCCATGGGAGATCAAAAGTCTTGCCAATCCCATAGGTCTCGGATGAAACGTCCCGTCTATGGCGATCGGCCAGTCTCCAACTTCCAGAAGTGCCTCATGAAGTGCTGCTTCACAGCTCTCTTTTTCACCTTCATAATCCAGAACACCCAGAAGCTCCATTGACTCTGATAATGCTTCCAGCTGCCCGATGATCTCATCATAATCAAAACAGGAAGGCATATACATAAATGGCCGCCCCAGTCTCTCTGCCGCCCATTCCGTACCGGCTTTTCCTGACGGATAACAGTTCAGCATCATCCGGCAGTCTGACAGAGAAAGATAATCTTCCCAGGACTCACAAACCGGGGACTCTTTAATCTGATAATCATTGCATCTGAGCAATCTTTTGAGATCTGATGTCTCATCCAGTGCAAAATCGCTGCCCAGGATAGATATTCTTCGCTGCCCTTCTTCTGTTACTGTTCCTTTCTTCAAAGGATCATACATGGACAAACGCAGCTTTTGATCCGGTGTCAGACCACTCTTTCGCATGATCGGATCCATAAAACATCTGACAAAACAGATTTCAGGAAATCGTTTTCCCAGTTCATCGTAGATTCTCTCAAGATCGCTGCCCAGGAAATGATGCAGACAAACTGTAAACAGAAAAACCGCTTTCGGTTTTTGTTCCAATCTCTCGATCACATCCGCCACACCTTCGATGGTAATATCTTCCAGATTGCCGTTCAGCAAATGCTCTTCCTTGAGGATAACAAAGGAAAAACGTTCCGCCTCGTTCATCTCTGCCGCTGTTAAAACAACACCACGCATGCAGTTATCGGCACAGACATAAATCTGATGAGCATCCGGCACCTGCATGCCGGTGTGAACAATATTCCATGTTCCATGTACCGGCGAATTAAATTCCAGTTCCGATGCAAATGGCACCGGAAATTCCGCATCTTTGATGGCCGTCGCCGCTCCTTTTGGATCGACTGTTCCACCCAGTCTTTTCAACATAAAACGGCCTCCTTCTATCCTCTCGCTTCACACACAGCCAGTATCTGCTCCGCCAGTTTCCTGTACTCATCTGCCATTTCACTGTCAGGAAAAGCCTCCAGAAGGATCTGCTGCTTCTCCTCCGCCAAAAGTACCTGTTCACTGCGGGATAAGGTTCCCACTACAGATGTCTTAAAATCATCTGCCAGTTCCGCCACTTTTTCGTCTTCACGTTTAACATTTCTGCGATTCAGGATCAAACCCCCCAGAGATGCATAGCCTCTGTTTTTGAAGTTGTCGATGGCCATGGCAATATTGGCCGCAGCATGGATAGACATATTTTCCCCTGAAGTAACGATAAATACTTTATCCGCATAGCCTTTTCGCATCGGCATGGTAAATCCACCGCAGACAACATCTCCAAGAACATCATAAAGCACAACATCCGGCTGATAAACCTCATAGGCTCCTTTTTCCTTCAGCTTCTCCAGTGCCGTAATAATACCGCGTCCGGCACAGCCCATCCCCGGTGTCGGGCCACCTGCTTCCACACAGACGACGCCGCCGAATCCGATGCGAACCATATCTTCTAATTCAAAATCATTTTTGCGCTGATTCACCAGCTCCAGTACAGTCGGTACGGCTTCACCATGTCTCAGCTGCATGGTTGAATCCGCCTTCGGGTCACAGCCGATCTGCATAACTTTCAGCCCTTTTTCCGCTAATGCGACAGCCACATTCGAAACAGTGGTTGATTTGCCGATACCGCCTTTTCCATATACAGCAATCTTAATCATTCTATCTTCTCCGCTTTCATTTGCTGTTTAAAACTTTTGTATAAACTGCGGTTCTAATTCTCTTTTGAAACAACATTGGAATACGCCGTTTTGACGGATACACCTTTCAGCCGGCCGATTTTGCCGGACAACGTACTGATGACATCCTGCGGCGCATCGATTGCAATGCTGATAATACTGATCCCTTTGTCACGATAAGGGATTCCCATGCGTCCGATAATATATTGAGCTGCACCGTGTAAAAGTTCATTCACTTCCTGTGCTGAACTGCCATCTTCTATAATAATCGCAATGACTGCCACTCTCGTTTCCATTTTTTTCTCCATATTAACTCCATTTTGTCGGCTATGACCAGATCAAAAATCTGACCCTCCGTCCGAATTTTCAATCACTCGCCGATCAGTGACTGTTAGCAGATTCTTGGAAGCAGCTCGCCGCCCGGCTGAGGAAGCAAAGCCTGTGTACCGATTTCTGTTGTCATCACAACGTGTCCCGGCTGTTCCTCCGTAACTTCACCAATAATGGCCGCATCCTTTGAATATGGACACTGTCTCAGTACTTCGACAATCTTTTCTGCTTCTGACTTAGGCGCCATGATCACCAGACGGCCTTCACATGCCAGATAAAGCGGTTCAAGACCAAGCATGCCGCAGACACCCTTGACTTCCGGTGCCACAGGCACATCTGCTGCATTCAGGCGAATACCGACCTTGCTCTGTCCTGCGATTTCATAAAGAACTGTACCAACGCCGCCTCTTGTGGCATCACGGATCACATGGACATCTTTTGTGGCATTTAATACAGATTCGACTGTAGGCCACAATGGTGCACAGTCACTGGTTACATCCGCATCAATACCGAAATCTTCTCTTGCCAGCAGTATCGTACATCCATGTCGGCCGATATCACCTGTTACAATAATAGCATCTCCCGGTTTGGCATAGTCGCCGGATGTGCTGACACCATCAAGAATTTCTCCAACACCTGTTGTCGTAATAAAGACACCGTCCACCTGACCCTTTCCGGCAACCTTCGTATCACCGGATACAATGCGGACACCGGCCTCTTTGGCTGTTTTCTCCATCGCACCTGCGATCTCTTCCAGTTTCTCCATCGGAAAACCTTCTTCAATAACAAAGGCACAGGAAAGATATAACGGTTTTGCACCCATGCAAGCCAGGTCATTCACCGTACCGCAGATGGATAATTTGCCGATATTGCCGCCAGGGAAAAAGGCCGGCGATACAATAAAACCATCTGTTGACATGGCAATCTTTCCTTTTGGAGCCGGAAGAACAGCAGCGTCATCCGCTGTCAGATCCGGATTTGAAAAATGTGCTTTAAATACTTCATCAATCAGTTCAGATGTCTGCTTGCCGCCGGCACCGTGAGCCATTGTAACTGTTTTATTATTCATCAGAAAC
>ERZ1673737.1513-NODE-1513-length-22083-cov-4.060786_pt1 | contig 22083 bp, 17 predicted proteins | sample MGYA00580211_ERZ1673737 | MGnify/ENA primary metagenome ERZ1673737 (study PRJEB41218, sample SAMN15661789) | gut metagenome | host: Homo sapiens | place: Canada: London | collected 2015-08-20/2019-03-30 | study: EMG produced TPA metagenomics assembly of... | reverse complement strand
CACACTTGTTCCAGTCCCAGTCCTTGCACTTCCAATCCTTTCGATCACAACGCTTATCGTTGCAGACACACTTATTCCAGTCCCAATTGTGGCACTTAGGATCCTTGTGGCACACCTGCTTGTCGTTGCAAAGACACTTATTCCAGTCCCAGTCCTTACACTTCCAATCCTTTCGATCACAACGCTTGTCGTTACAGACACACTTGTTCCAGTCCCAGTCCTTGCACTTCCAATCCTTTCGATCACAACGCTTGTCGTTGCAAATGCACTTGTCCCAGTTCCAATCTTTGCATTTCAAATCCTTCTGGCAGTGTTTATCGTTACAGACACACTTGTTCCAGTCCCAGTTCTTGCAATTCCAATCCTTTCGATCGCAATGGGAAGTCCGAGCTGCATAGGTCAGTGAATGTTGTGTTTTTCTCTGCGCAACACACACCTTCGAGGGAATTTGCGTCGGCCGGTGCGGCGAAGACATTAGTCGCCGACAGAAGCAGGAGAAACACGCTTGCAACGAAGCCTTGAATCTTCATGATAGAGAGGGTGGTGGCTGGCAGCCAAGTTCAACCAAGTTGTTCCTAAAAGAAGCCTGGAGAGATAGAATATAGCGCAGTGCTGAGAGATTCTTGATTGACAATGAGCTATGATCCGGAATCGAAATTGGTCGAGGACACAAGCAATTTTATACCCAAATTACTCATTCATTTGAAAAGTTTATCTTTCGTATCCCAAAATAAACAAACCTGTACTTTTCGAGCGAAGAATCACTGTCCAAGGAAGAGTTCATTCTAGATCTTAAGTGGCGTGGCTCCTCATTCGCAAATTATCTATATAGTATCATAGACCTGAAAGCCACTACCTGGAAATCATGATGTAAAGCGGTCCAACCGGCTTTGCGAACCTATCCAGAGATATACGCTCCTTTCTTCCCACCACTAATAGACCAGTGTATGTTACCAAGCGAGGGATCGCTCCGTTTGGAACAACACTTCTCAAAGCCTATGCTTTGGCTTCTTTGTGGTTCATAGATCTAGGTGAGTCAATGAGATGAATCTCACATCATGATCTCAGAAGACCTTCTGTTGGCCGCCATCCGAGATACGAGGTTCTCTTCTCATTCCAGCTGAGATGCAGCCACCAAAAGTGAGGGCGCCGTGGGCCAAAGTAAATTTCTTGCAATGGATTTAGGAAGATCTAGGGCTAGATAGTGAGCAATGGCGGTCCCGTGGATGGCGTTGAGACACCTGGAGCTTTGGGGTGATGCCAAGAGCGCCGCCGATGCCAAGCCAACCGAGGAACGAACCCACTCTGGGGGAATCCTTGTCACGCCCGAGAAGTCGATCACTTCGTATTTAGAACCATTCGGGACCTAGCAACTATATAATTTGTGGAAATTTATTATTAAATCTATGAATATTTTAAAGCTAGCTAATGCCTCGGAAAATACTGTCACCTGCAAGCCCATGAAATGCATACGGTGATCTGAAAACAAGTTACGCAAGATAATGATTAGTTATTCGGAAAAGTCCAACGAAGCTCATTTTAGTAGGTAGCAACGCTTTAGTGCCTTTGGATACTGGTCTACCTCAATGCAAGCTGGCATGTTGCATGAGTGTTTGCCACGAAGTTTTGAGTTCAAGCAAACTCATTCTAGGGTGAAAGTTATTAGGTTTTAGGGAACAATATTGAGGAGCCTCTTTAGTTTATCCTTTATTTTGTCTCGGGGAGCCAAAATCTTGCTAGAGCAAGCGGACTCGTATTGAGATCTCCTGGCTGTGAGAGGTTCACGCTCCCTTTGGAACACAGTAGCGGAGCTGAAGCTGCCCAAGGCTCATTATGTAAAAAACAATATGATGCATGAAACGTAGCCATTCATCATTTGAAATAAACACGATTGGGTAGAAGGTGGAAGAAAGGTATATTTTCGCTTTCAATTAGTGATTCTTTAGGTATTGACTTCTATACTTGGTGGATTTTCGGGGGGTGGGTGGGTGGGGGGAGGGGATGAGAGACCCTGCATTCAAACAGATCGGTTGGGACCTCCCAGTGAAAGGGTGAAAGAGGAACGGAAACAAGATTTAGAAAGCAAGAGTTGAAATCTGGGGTTTGTCTGGACCTCTCATGCAGGGTCCTGCAGCAGCTTAGGTGATGTCACGCTTCGGGCCCAACCATGGTAGTGGCTTTCTCTTTATTTAGATACTTCTTTTCTATTTTCTATTTCCCCCGGATTTATCGCATTTGCTCAACGGTCTCGATCTAGCTAGCTTGCCTGCTCGGTGGCATTTGCTGTCCAGATTGATGAAGGATAAACGGGAAGTAAAGCCTAACACAGCTATAATAACCTGCTCTAGATGCGCAACTCGATATCTCAAGGTTCGTATAGGTACAGCTCAACTTTCAAGACTTGGGGACAGCGTGCATGCATATATGTTTATGTTCGCTTCAAACGAACATAAGCGATTGATAATAACATGATCATGAATAAACTCTGGAGGCAACATGAGGACATTTATCGGCGTCAAGGAAGTGAAAGACACATTTTCACAATACAGGTCAGATCTAAACGAGTCCATGATCAACCCAGCTCTGATTCTCTGATTTTACTTGGCATGCATCATCGTTTAACCTGAACTAAAGATGCTATTCTGGCTCAGCTTGGTTCTTTATTCATCCTCCGCCTCGCTGTTGAGCCCAATTGGAAAAGAACGTCGCTTCTTGTTCAACATAATATAGTTTCTTGGAACTATTCACTGCCGCTTAGTATGCTTGGGCCTGGTCAAGCAGTTTCCCCAAAGAAAAAGGTCTCCACGGTTTGCATGTGTCGTGTTGTTCGCGTGTTTCCCAAGTCGTGTCGATTTGACTTTCCGCAAACCAGTTTTGTCCAAGACATTTACTTTTATAAGCACATCACTATCGCTAGCTTAAATATATTGTTTGGTCTTGAGATCAAGTCCAAGCACTTCGAGACCTTTAGTTTGGTGTTGTTTAGCCCTTTAAAATAGCTGGCTTGGCTGGTAGTTAGGCCTTAACTTGGCTCCTCTGAGTTCGACCCACGGTTCATCAGCCTAGACACCTGTCATTTCGCGACCCAAATCGGATCAGGTGCTAAAATTAGCTATAAAGCTCCCTAGATCAATGGAGATGTCACTATTATATCATCTGATATTGAGAGCGAGTCCGGTATCCTGTAGCTATCCATGGAATTGCTTGTGTCAATTTCTAATTTGATTAGATAGTTTCCGCTAGTAGAAAGTCTCAACTTAACAAATACCACCCCAGACGAAATAATTTGCCGAAAGTATGACATATACTTATGGATGTGGACTCTATACTGTCAATAACCACTGTATAGTTAAAACTATTTGTCCACCTAGATTTATAGGGAACTAGGAAGTATGTTCTTTTGAGGTATCAGCACTTCGCACGTGCTATGCGGTGAATCAATTCAAAGGCCGCGGAAAGACGATGGACGTAATGCATATCTTCTTGACGACGTATACAATATTGGTCCAATTTCCTCTGGTATTGAGTCGGCAGAAGTTACGATGGAAAGTTGTCCTGGACCCTGTTCATAAGAAAGCCTTGAAGTATGAGAGGGGCCCCCACGGTCTAACTTGCTGAAGCCTTCAGGAACGGAGAGATCGATCTTCGTTTATGTGCTTGTTGGTAATTTTTAGTCCCTTCAGTCTATATCCATAGTGGAAGGATGGTATGATGATCAACGACAACCAACGAAAAGATGTACAATACAGCGAGTTCTCATGCACGCATATCAAGTGATGTACACAATTTCAGATCACAAAGCAAAAAGAGCCGCAGCAACTCCGGCACCACCAAGCACCACCCCCTTAGCCGTAGCGAGCGACATAGCCGCGTTCGTAGTTGGAGTCACAGATGCCGATGCCGTAGTGGAGCTCGAGCCTGAGCTTGTGCTCGTTGAAGTCGCCTCATTGGTCGAAGGTCCTGTTTGGTTGCGACAGCCTGCGCCGATGCCAAAGAGACCTGACTCAAATAATCACTGGCTGTGAAAGGAATCTTTTTGAAGCAATAGTCTGCCCCGGCCCATTCGTCCTCAAATGACGTTGCAGTTTTTGTGCAAGTAGATGGGTTTTCCATTCTGGGGGTCAAATCGTAAACACAGCAGTAAGCATCTGTGGTCTCGATCATCATATGACCATAGCAGCAGTTGGTTTGGTGTTTAAATGAATTTTTGTACCAGCTTTGGGGACAATCGCTCGTCGTTGTGGTAGCGGCGAAAGAAAGAATTGTTGGGAGGAGGGCTTTGAGGGATGGCATATTGGTATTATAGGATAAGGTAAGAATGCGGTCAATTAGGGCTATGAAAATATAGAATTTAGAGAGTCGTCCGCTGGCCTTTATGGACGACATGTATGCCAAGGACTGAGGATTCAGTTACCGAGCACAAAAATGGCATGGTTGCCTCCTTGGTTGGTGTACGAAACCCAAGCGCGTTCCTAAACAAGGAAATTGAAAGCCAATAGCGTAGTACCAAAACATTAGGGCTACACAATCGGAATGACTAGGGAGCAAAATTGGGGAAGCGCTTGGGGAAAAGGAGAGTCAACCTCACTTGGTCATCCGATCTGCTCAGCGGAACTACATCGGAAGCGCTATCGACCATTTTGTCTCCTGTTCGCTGTCTTCATAAATTAAGGGGCTCGGGATTGTAATCCTAGATGCATAAGAGCATTCTGATTGGTCAGATTCATGCACAAAGTACTATCTCGCAGTCAATGTGCAGTAGTCGCCCTGCTAATGTACACCAGCGTCTCATATGCCTGGATTGCAGAAGGCCACCAAACATTTAAGGCGCCATGCCATCCGTGATCCTTCGATTAAACAAACAAAAACAGCATGAGGTCGAAACCACGCCCTGCAACAGTACACGACCTAGATGCCAGCGATAACCCTATTCTGCACACGAGGATATCTGCAAAAATCGGCAGAAAAAAGTCAAGCAAGCCATCTCGAAAACAGACTAAGCAAATGAATGAGAGTATCTCAGATTGCATTATCGGCGAGTCGATCTATAAAGGTTCGATCGCAGAATTAGTGGAATGCCGCGGTCCAAATGCCGGCATTCCCCTTACTATCTTCACTCGAAGTCAGAACACCAGTCCGGAGCGCAATGAAGTGCTGGGTTATAAATTCAGAAAGGTATTCGTTTCTGGTATGTTCTTCATTCGTCGTAAGGAGAGAGAGATAACTAATAATTGACGGACAGACGATCCGAATATTCTGGATGCCAATGCGATCTATGCCCCAATTACGGTATTCATAGCCAAACCTGACGAAGAACAATGCGATCCCAGTATATACGTCGAGCAGCGGGTGTTTCACTGCGGACAGGAGAAGATCATAGTCCACGAACTCAAATTCAAGGGCAAGGTCCAGGTCGAAAAGGAATACCTCTTCAAAGGATGCGGTGATGAAGACCTCAACCTCGGAAAGCGGGATCTCAGACTCAAGATTCAAACAGTAAGTACATCCTTTGGTGTCATGGGCCATTGGAGTGTGCTAATTCGCATCTAGCTTGAGCAGCATATCTTCGACAGTTACATGCAACGGGCAAGTTACTATGGCTACGATATAAAAGATTGCATCTGGCTCAATGAACACACTATTTGTAGTGGACTCGCCCATACGGTTCAGCGTTGTGACGGATTGCCCCCTTATCAGATATCTTTCAACTCCGAAGATCTTGAGATTCTTCTGGATGCGAAGCTCAAGAGACCAACTTTGACAAGTGACGCGTCTGGTGAGGGGTTGGAGCTCCTGAGATTACGCTTCAAAGGGCAGGGAAAGCATACGGAGGATAATGGGCATGCGGGGGATCTCGTCCTTAGGGTTATGTACAAGTCTTCTTCCTAGGCAGACTGTATTCCTGTCTTCAAATACGGTCGAGTACCTACTCAGGGATTGTGGTTAGATCAAACATAATCTTATCTTCATTATCATAGACATAACACCATCTATCGTAGCATCATAGTGCCCAGACCCAACAAGATTGCAACCGGGCCACGGGTGAAAAAAGAAAAAAAAGAACAAAGTGAAACACGAATTGAAAACAAATAAGACAAATCTAGAAGGTGTCACGGTCTTGCGGTTTTATCTGTAGCCAATTCATGTAACCAAGAATAAGAAGTCTTCGAATGCATTGTTTTGTGTGTTTCATGCCACCGGTAATATGTCATGCAGTCGATCAGAGAATAGTGCCAAACCTACAGCAAAGAGAAGAACAAAGAACGTTAGTAGCTGGTTCCACGGCCAAGATGATTTGGAAGGAGGATTGGATCTGTAGACAGGGCCGCGGATTGGCAAAGATGTCCAGGAAACGTAGGGAGATCCCAATGATCCAGGGAAAAAGAGAGGCAAGAGGAAGGGAAGAGGTTACATACCCGAAAGTCTGCTTAATGCTGCGAACATAGTACATGTCCCAGTTCTGCTTGGTGACATCCTCCTGGCCAACAGGAACGCCAGACCAAGTAACACGCATCTGAGTAACACCGTCGATATCATTCTGGTCGAAGTTGATCTCCAGCGAACTGAAGTGACCCTCGGGCCACTGAGCCAGACGCCACTTCTGGACAATCTGCTTGGGCTCGTTGAGAGTCACGAACTCGCCAGTCACATTGCCGTCGAAGATGGCGAACTTGCCGCCAACCTGGGCGCCGTCAAACTGGCGGGGAGGGCCACGTGTGAAGGCAGCAATGCGCTGCGGGTCGGTGAAAGTGCTGTAGAGCTCGCCTGCTGTGGTACGGAACTCATCGGAGGCTGTCACGGTGGTGGTGTTGACGGCGACCTTGCCGGTCTTGGAGGTAGTGGTAGTCTGGGTGCTGGAGGCCTCGGTGGGCTTGGTTTGAGGGTGGACGCTGGCTTTAGGGAAGCCGATGGAAGGGTTCACGCCGGGTGCGTGCTGGAGGTCCTTGCCGTGCTCGGTGATGAGGGCTTTGGCGAACCCGCCGAGGGCGGAACGGATTTGCGCGACGAGCTTCGTGCGTACCAGGTCCTTTACGGGCTGCTTGGAGTTGGAGTCGGCGTGGTTCTCGATCTCGAACTGTTTTACTGGTTAGTTTTACTGGGGGTTTTGTCTTGGGAGACGGGGACAATGAACGTACGACGTACTCATCTTCCTCGGTGTCGTGGGCTACCTCGGGGATGCGAATAGTGCCGCTGACATCCTCGGCGTCCTTGGTCTTACCTGTGGAAGCGTCTCAGCCTGCCAGGTCCAGGAAAATAAATTGATATTGGACTACAAACCTGAGTATTCTAGCGACACTTTGACATCGAAAAGAGTGATGACCTTGCCCTTGCGCTGGCTGACATCTACGTCGCCATCCATGGACAACAGCTTGTCTACTTTGGCTGACACGCCCCCTTCCTCGACACTGATGCCGACCAGGTTCTGCTGCAAGTATTCCTTGGCCCAGCCAGAGGCATCCTTGTTGACCCAGTGCCAGTTGTTGGGGTTGTGAAGAACCATGATGATGAATTGAAGCTAGGGGAAAAGAAAAAATCTGATTTGAGGGTAAGAGGCAAGTTCCTCCTCCTTAATTCTGTGTGCAAGCTTTATCGCGTATAGGGTGGGTTCTGTTGGAATTCCATGTTAGCCATGAACATATTTTTTTTTTCATGAGAAAAATTGCATGCGAGGAAGCCATTGTCAGGACCGGGGCGTATGTTCCCGGACGAAAAAGCGTTGTCCGCAAATAAGATGGTTTAAACCACCTATCTCAGACTGGTGCCAGCTGATGTCTCTTCATATGAGGCCAATTGGAAAATTTCGAGCTCGAGGGGCAGAGTGGAAATTTTGCCACCTCTCGCTCTGGTGAAAGGAAACGCAGAAAACAATGCAGTGCACACTTACAGTTGACGATGTTTCAAGTCCAGAATCAAAGACTTGGGGAATGAGAAGAAAGAGAAAGGAAGGTGAAGAGTTGAGGGGGAAGAAGCTATTTGAGCGCGGAAGACTCTAGAAGGTGCACGTGACTGTGGGTCTGAATTATTCACCATCGTCATCTATCAGCTTCTCTCATCAACGTCCATAAATGAAATGTTCAAGATTCAATATTGTATATTTAGATCCGAAACCCTGAAGCCCAGTCCAAGGCCAGAAAAGCAAGTGTCGCGGCACTGCCAGAAAAACCAGATCTGTAACGAACGAATGGGGATATCACATAAACCAATAGCATAAAAAACACTCTATTCCTCCAATTGCTCCAATTCCTCCCAACCATCCTCACTCACAAGCTGCTCTTTCACCCGTTCCCTGAGCCCTTCAATCTGACTCCCCAGCGCCTCGGTCCATTGACCCTCAACAGTAGCAACCTTGTCTTTGAGATCCGTCGTAAGAGCCAGCTCTTCATCAGCACGAGTCATCTCCATCTCACGACGCACATCCTCCTCCGACTCCCCTCTTTTAATGCGCTCCGCTTCCAGGAGATTGCGATTCGCTCGCATAACAGCAGACCGCACCTCATGCAACAGACAAAGCAGATTCGTCTGCGACTCGATGTACTGGTAACTCGACTTCTCAGCGTGTGATAGCAGCGTGTACAGATACTGCAGCGGGTGAGAGTGGTAGCTCGGATTCTCGTCGTATTCGTCTGCAGGTATCTGCACCTGGAAACCACGCAGATCCTCAGGCACCTGCTGCACAAGCGCCAAGAGCGATGGGGCAATATCCCAGAAAGCGGATAATTGCACCTCCACGCCTCGCACGACGTTCTGCTCAATGACATTCAGGAACGATTCAAGTCGGGAAAGCGCCTCGTTCTCATACTCTACGCGCCTGTCCAGTGTGTCCTGAGAAAAGAACGCTTGTGTCTCCCGCAGCTTGTCTTCGTTCCTGTTCTGCTTGTATGGCAGGAGCGCGACGGCTTTATACTTGTCGTCACGGTCACTGACGAGGTCGAACAATTCGCGATGAAGCAGCTCGCGGGCTTCGAAGAGCCATTTCAGCTGTGTCAGTTTCTCTAGGAGTTCGGGCTTTTCATCGCCCTCTTCCTGTGTTGAGTCTGGTGTGTCACGCTGTGCATCGTCGAATAGCATGCTGCTCAATTTGTCGATGCAAGCTGTTGCTCTGCTAATCCTGTCGGCAAGTATGATATGTATGGGCTTCAACACGATCTCTTGGTACGTATCAAGCTGACGTTTTACCATCGCCCTTTCACGCTCGTTCTCCTCGACGATCATCGCTGCCTCCGCTTCTGCCGCCTCGGCGAATGTGAGACTTCCTTCCTGGATCTGGCTTTGGATATTGGATTTGAAGTGGCGGTGACACTGGTCGACTTGTACTTGATGCTCCTGGAGCATCCGTTCCACATCAGCCTTGTACCGATGCCTGGTGGTCTTGATTTCAGTCAGATCCGTAATGGAACGGACTGTAGTTCGATGGGTGACGAGGTCTGGGTGGCTGTTATTCACAGCAGGGTGATGTCGAGGATAAGGCGGAGGCAATGTGATCAAGCGCGAGACATCCAGTCTGCGGGTTTCCGAATACTGATGTCCACTACTGGTAGAATTCGCAGGAGAATCTTCATGCCATCCGACCTTCTCAGGTGGGTACTCATCAGGGCCATATTCCGTGGTCCCGTAATTCATACTCACGTCTTTGGGTTGAGAAGGCGTCAACTCCTGGTCCCACTGCATCGCCTCCCGCGGCAAGCCCATATACTTTGATTCTCGCTTGGAACGTTGAACCCTCCTCTCCCCACCCTCACTGCTAGAACCAGTTTTTGACTCCCACCAGCGGCTTGGTGCACGACCCCGAGAGCTCATCTCATCATTGCTCATATTGAGACTAGCAATCGGCGACAGACAAGGTTGGTAGTTATTCCACCACGCAGACTCAGGCCGACCAGCTCGGTTTGAGGGTATATCCAACTTTGGCTGGGGCTTAGCCTTCGATGGCTGGATGACCGGCATCTCGAAGAGGTTTCGACGCACATCATCAACTTGAAAGGATTCCCAGACCTTCGCATATCGTTGGCGTCTGATTTGAGATTCGGCCAGGATATAGTCCGCAAAAGTCTTGAGCGCTTCAGTCTCATCTACAGCGCTGGATTCCTTCTCGATGAAAGCCTTGTGCCGTTCCATGGCATCCTGCAAAAAAGTAGGGTCTTGTTTGATAATCGCTTCCATCGATGCCTGCTGTGTTTGCTGCCCAGGAGTCCGACGCGGTGACAATGGCTTCATCATCGACACAGCGTCGTTGGGCATGTGAAGGATGTGTGAGATAGGACGGTCTTCCGCTCCTCGTGACGGAGCACGAGAGCGTGGTCTAACCTCCTTACCGGAGTTAAGAGGTGGAGTTGGCAGAGCCTTTGGCGGAATTACCTGGCTTACTTCTTTGGGGTATCCAGAAGAGCCCTCTCCATTGGGTGAGAACGGAGGCGTTTGCGCAAATGCCGCAGAGGGACCAACACCAGCGGAGCTAGGTTCTTGTCTGGGGGTACCATAGGACGATTGGTCCGAAAAGAGACCAGTGGAACCTGCTCGGGACCGCGAGGCAGTCCGCTGACCCTCCGATCCAATACTGCGTGTGCTGCGAGGAGTGTACCTAGAGGACTTCGGATGCTGAGTCTGATCCGGGCTGGTGCTTTGGTCTGGAAGGATGAGATTCGAAGGTTTGATCTGCTCGAGCGCATCGGCCCATGGGTTGCCACTCGTGGATACTGCGCTGGTGACATCTTCATAAACCTGGCTTTGGCGGTTACGTCGTTCGATTCGTCTTTCACGGATACCCTTGGCACTAGGGTCGCGAACTGCTGAGCTGCGGAAAAGACCTCCACTCCCGGGTGTTCTTTGGTTGGCTGTGTTATGGGGATCGGTTTCTGACGGCTCTGGTGCTTTGGCTGCTTTTGCCGTATCAACATATAAGGGCGCCGTTGGTCGGCTGTTCAGATATCCTTCATCGATCCAGTCTGCTGGTGTGGGCGGGATACTTCCAAGTCCTGTTCCTAGCACAGGTGGTGCTCTCCTTGTCCGGCCAACAGACCCTTGAGGTGTTCTCATGGATGATTCTGATGAGCCGCTTACGCTGACGGACCTTGTGGTGGGAGGAGGCCCTGGAGGTGGCGGCGGGAGCGGCATACCAGGTTCCCAATTATTATTTGTTGATGGTGATCGATTCCTCGTTTGACTTCCCGCCCTCGATGAGCCTGCACTGCTCGGCACCGCCCCGGCCGATGCGGCTCTTCGTGATGCAGGGGGTCGAGACGGTGTCTCTAGGTGGGCGGGTGTCACAGATATTTGCTCGTTATAACCCTGATCATACTGAGACAGTCTGGGTCTGTGATTCGGTGTGACATTGTAAGGCACACCCTGATACTCAGATCGGTTTTGAGAAACAGACCTGCTCGCTGGGTGTCCCTGCGGTGGAGGAGGAGGAGGCAAAGACTGACGGTGAGCATCCGCGTTAGATGGGTATACCATAGATAGAGGCCGAGGTCGGTCTGAGCGCCTTTGATATTGAACAGGCATATCGAAATCACCTTCTCTCGTGTTAGGTGGAGAAGGATTTGCGGCATAATGAGGGTTTGCCGGGCCAGCAAAGTCCTGCGGTACTCGATTTTGGTTGCTGGGGGGTGAATATGGTGGTGGTGGTGGAGATACCGGCACATCTACCAAGCATTAATAACTTTCATGCCTCTCAAGCATAGCCCAATATAATATATGGGCTATGGGTTAGACGAACCTGGGTTATTATTCCTCTGCGGCGTCACCCGATGCATACTTCCCGGCTGAAGATAGCCTTGCGCCGCAGGCCTACCGGGGGGGCCCCAGTCCTGTGGGTTGTACGGTACATTGTATGCATTCCTCGACGCCATCGAAGAAGATGAGACCGACCTTCCGTTGATGGGTGAAGGAACACAAGGCGACTGGCCGTGAGTAAAAGGGCTCGAAAGCGAAGTAGACGATAAAGGCGTCGGTGTAAGCCCCAGACCAGCCCCGAGGCCCTGATACTGAGGACCACTCAAAGCCGTAGTCAACAAAGGCGGCTGTACGGCATGCTCTCGACGGCCTGGAGATTGCTGGTTACTCGGACTAGCAGCTGTTGACGACCAGCCGGGGTAGTGATTGCTCAACGGCTGCTCGTCGGCTGCATGATTAGAACCCAACCAACTAGATATGGACGATCAGTATTGTATCGTATCCGCGCGTAGCAAGGGCAGAAGGTGGGGGTTCAGAAGAAACACAGGCAGATGGGTATATGCGAACCTATTCATACTGGGCTGTGCAGCCTTCTAGGAATCAACCCGATCCGAAGCCATGGTCACCGCGCGCCTGGATGGAAGAGAGGAAATCGCAAGCCCAACAGGATGTGAGAAGGGAAAGCTATTGGCCACTGGTCAGGCGGGACGCTAAAATGTTTCTATTCTTTGCTACAGCTAGGCGGAGGGCTGGCTTGCCTAGGCAGGAGAAATTCATCGTTACAGCTTGATAGGGCCAATGAATGAAGACCCAGTCGTGTGGTGCGCTATGGGCTAAAAGAATCTATATTTGGAACAGAAGCAGAAGGATTTTCCAGGGTGGATGAGAGGCTGGGGATTGTTATGCAGCTTGGAGGTTCTCATCACATATGGCCCGTGCTCGGCGCTTATAGTTGTCTGTGACAGGCTGAGGTTGGTGTCTCCGCACCACCTCCAGCAAACCACAGCCAAGAGATCTGGGAACACGGGATTTATCAGCTACTGGAGATGCAGGGGTGTCCAAAAAACAAAGACTGACTGGGGCCTGGGTTTGTTTCGAGCTAATCAAGAGACTTATATGTTGGGAACAAGGTTCAGGAGTTTCTCAAATCAATCTTATTGGTATTCTTGAGCATAAACTCCTAGCTACTGCAGACTTATAAACAAGTCCTGGATATGATCGGCCACAAGCCTTGGCCGACAAAAGACCGTCGGATGCGACATTGGTATGAACCTGTTCACTAATCGATATTAGTATCACAGCTAACAACGATGGCAAGAGAGAGGTTGTGAAGAGGGGTTTCAGATCAATGCCTTGTCACAGGCGATGGTCATCAATATAAATTCCTTATGTTGACCGTCGTGATAATGTTGTAATGATTCATCATTAAAAGATGGGGAAGGGACGGAGAAAGCAGAGATAGCTTACCGAATAGGGATCAGGCCGCCATTGGCGTCTGTGGGATTAGTTTTCTCAAAGTGTGTTTCTGTTCTGTACGAGATACATCAGCATCTTGTACTGACTGGACATGGCAGCAGTCAAAAGGCTTGAGACGAATCAGGCATGACGGTTCTCGTCTTCGCCAGCAAGCTGGCTCGGACATATGCTTGTCTTTGTTTGTGTCGTTTCATCATGAAAGGCTGAAGAGGGAAAGAGACGAGGTGTACATACACCTTAAGTCTGACCAAGTACTCGATGAGTCCATGTATCTGTCTTTAAAAAATCATTAGCACAAGCCAACAAATTTTGATGAGTGAACAATGTGTAGAGGTGAATGTCAGAAAGGCATGAATGGTTATTTAAAAAGATGTGTCAGCATCGAAAACTCGAATCAGACTCGTCATCTAAAAGGGTATCATCATAGAAGGTAGGTGATGGAGATAAAAGACTGGTTCGCCTACCTTCTACAATTACAGGTTGTTCCCAATCGTAAAGGAAGAATGCGCTTCTATTCAAATGATTAGTGACTGTGTCACGAAACCATCTCACAAGTCGATGAATATATGACATGTCTCAGTGGGCGAGGTTTTCTAGGCCTGCCACAAAATGGGCATATCCATCATGACCGAACATTTTTTAATGCCGTCGGAGCCCAGTGCCGTTTCATCTTCGGACATATGGTAAGGTAGGTGAAGTGTCTGAGGCTTACCATTTGAGCCAACAGCGCTATTGCCTAAAGGTCTTTTGAAACATTAGCGTATGGTCTGAAAAAATCTTCAGGATGCAAATGTGGAGTTAAGGTAAGGTTCAGTAATAGCCATTAGTTATCATCAACGACCCGAAAGTCTGAGACGGTAATTTCCAGCGTATATAATACGTGTGCGTTCATCATGGTAAAAAGGTGGATAGAGGGAAACAAGGGTAGTGCTCACCATCTGCGCTTGTTGTAGGATTGCAATCTGCGAATGAGATTTTTGTTTCAAAATTCCTGGAAAGCCGAGTTAGCTTAGTCCAATCAAGGCTTGTGTGATAATTCAAAGCAATGATGTGATATCAGCCTGACGTGCAATAACATGAGTTTCACTTCCCGTAGGATCAAAGACTCTAGTTTGTATTTGGTTATAGGTATCATCATGTTGGGTGCTCGGTTGGGGTCGAGGAGAGGAAGGGGGAAATGAACGAACCATTTTCGCAAATCCTGTTGAGCCACTACTAGTTAGCGGAAAAAGACATTGCAACGTTTTTAAGGTTGGCAAAGGCCAAGGGTCGACTTGAGTCACCCTTCTGCAGAAGCATTGATCATGCTGAAGGATGAGCATAGGATGGAGGAAAAAGAAGAAGTGAAAACACAAATTTGAACTTTTTTCAAGCTCCTCCGGCGCGGAACCACGTACAGCCGGGTTTAGGCTGCATTGGGACTAGTGTCCCTCCAGGCGAGTTTCGCTTACGTCATGTGCCCCAACCACCACGAAATGGTTGGAATATGGAATATCTGCCAGCCATGAAGCAATGTATAAAAGATGCTGAAGATGTCCATAAAGAAAGATGTCAATATTAGCTCCAGCTTATATTAGTCAATTGTTCAATTCACAACCCATCCACGATATTGAACATGAACATTATATATGTTTGCTGGAGGCTGTACTCAAGCCCTGACATACATATGAAGATACAGTAAAATTTGGTCTATAACGTTCATCCATTGCTCTGAACAGTCTAATTAGGCATATTTATGCTCTATTTAAAATGACTCGACGTCCTATAGTACTCTACGATCGAGACCGCTTCTGCTCACGGGCCCAGAACTTCTGCAAAACTACCAACATGACAAGCATGCACACATCAAGTGCAATAGTCCAATTACACCCAATGAGATACCTAGGTGCGTCAACAGTCTTCCAAACACTATATAAAGAAAAAAGGAAAAGTCAGCAAGCTCCGATAACAGACATCCTGAAAAACCAAAACTCACAAGAGCGGAATCCAAGCCCCAAAAGTATTCCCAATAGTATTCATAGTACTAATAACAATAGCGCGCTCCTCAGCACTATGAGCACAAATATCATTAGCCCAAGCATAGATAATAGCAGCAATACCACCCGCAGTCCCAGACAAGAAAAACGCAAAGAATTTCAAGCCAACGGGGACATTCCAGATCGCAAGAACGATGCAAGCGAAGATATTTAGCACAGCCGTTGTAGCGATCAAGCTAGCCTTTGCATTATAGATATCCGAGAAGACGGCACAGATCACAGACGCCACGATAGTAACAGCCGGCGAGACCGTAGTGATCGTGTTAATATTCTCGACTGAGTATCCCTCTGCTTTGAGCCATAGTGAAAGACCACTATTCGAGGATACGCCGTCGGCCTGAGAAAAGAAAAATGCAAACGCGACTAGGACCCACAGCCTCCAGCCTTTGAGGATCTGAATGACCTTCGATTTGGTAAACGGTTGGCGAGCCTCGCGGTTTTCAGATGCCATGCGCTCTTGCGCAAGACGGATCTCGTCTGCGCTCAGGAATCTGGAAGTGCATTTATCTGGTGTGCTGGGCAGGAGACAGAGGCCGAGGAATGCAATGGGGATTGTGCAGGCGAAGCCTTTTGTCCGAGTGTTAATTATTGTCTAGTAGACAGAGAGGCGCCTGTGCATATGTGTAACCACTCACAGATGATGTATAGCCATCTCCATCCTTCAATCCCATATCGACCATCTAGTCTGGCATAGGCGCCTGCCTGGATATATCCGGAACTCATGCTGCCAACTTGGCTGGCAATGAAGAAGATGGCGCCTCGACGCGATAGTTCTGAGCGTTTGTACCAGCTTCCTAGGTACCACTGCACGGCTGGGAAGAAGAAGCCGCCAAGTGCTCCGACGAAGAAGCGCAAGGCGTAGAGTTGGGTGACGTTGCTGGCTTTGTATTGTGCCAGAGTGAAAACGCCCCATAATAGATCAGCTGCTGGGAGGAAATAGTTGACTGGGCAGCGGGTCATCTATTTGTATTTTCCAGTTAGCAATCTAGAGCCCCATCCATAGCTCGAATGGTAAGTAAATACGAACCACCAGCGTCAAAGGAATCTGCATAGTAATAAATCCAACCCTAACCTCATCAGCGTCATAGATCACATATCAGGGAAAGTATAGAGATTGCATACATGTATACCGTCTGTAGGTAATTCAGTTGATTCCCATACAGCCTCAAATCCTCCTTCATTCCGCTCACATAGGCGGTACTCGTTGCGGACGAATCAAGGACTTTAGCCCAATACGCCAGGAAGACGAACACAATGATCAACCCATCGAGCTTGAGGATCAGCTTTCGCTCGGCGGGTGTGTCCGTCGGTGCAAACCATTCGTACCATCTCTGGCGGCGTGGTTCGGAGCCATGTGGGGGTTCTGTCTTGATGACTGGGTTCTCTTCTGCGTCTGTCGTGTGCGGCGCTTTCTCAATAGCATGAGATGCCATTGTTGATAACAGGATTGTACAATATGCGATGGGGGGGAACACTGCAGATCGAGTGAGCTTTTCTCGGCCTTCATGCTTACTATAAATCTGAAATTTCCGGAGCACGCCATCGCGGCAAATGTTGAGTGACACGGGCGAAAGCGACTCTATATCGCATCAAGCTATTGCCAAGTCCGGATGTGATTCGTCGGGGAGGTTAGATTGCCGAGATGGCGCTCTAGGAGCTCGGTGAAGGGGTTATATTTTGCATGATTTGGGTACTTTTGAATGCTTAAACCGCTATACCGGAGCAGAGTATCTTAATCATGAGGGCGCTATCAAAGCTGAGCTCCAAAGGAGGGAACAAACTCTGCATGGCTCGGGGGAACCCCTAGTACTCTATAGTGCTTAGCCTGCTTATTTGTGGGAAGCAGTTACCAAGACGAGAAAAGTATTTGAATAATTTAATATAATTCCTGTATTTCCGAGAAGTATCATAAAACGCTTAAAACAACAAGACGGTAAGACAGATGCCAAGACACCAAACCACAAACTCCGACCAGCTAACTCATCGATCCAGAAATAAGGTCGATGAATAAAAGCATAAGAGGGAAGAAGGCCAAGTACCCCGGCATCCAAAAAAAATCAAAGAACATGTAGACGAGACGCTTATTTATGGTACTTGTTGTACATATCAATGACCTTCTGGACTTCGTCCTTGGAGCCAAGGAAGACACCACTCTTATCGTGAATGTGATCAGGAACAACCTCCATCAAACGCTCCATGCGAGAGTTGACAGCCAAGCCACCAGCATTCTCAAACAGCATAGCCATAGGCGCACATTCGTACAAGATACGGAGCTTGCCCTTGGGGCTTTTGGAGTCGGCGGGATAGGCAAACAAACCACCGTAGAGCAGAGTTCGGTAGGCATCAGCAACCATGCTACCAATGTAACGGGCGCTGTAAGGTTTCTCGCCCTCGCCGGGGTACTTAAGGCTGTTGAAGTAGGCGTTGCACCACTCGTCCCAGTACATGCTGTTACCCTCGTTGACGGAGTAGATGGAGCGCGAGGAGGGCATCTGCATGTTGGGGTGGGTGAGGATGAACTCGCCGAGGGAGTTCTCGAGAGTGAAGCCGTTGACGCCGCCACCGCGCATCGTGATGACCAGCTGGGCGGAGGCACCGTACATGGTGAAGCCAGAGGCGACGAGGCTGGTACCGGGGTGCAGGAGGTGCTCGGGGCCGACGGACTTGTTGGGGCCGAGGACTTCGTCGGGGAGCTGGAAGATACCAAAGATGGTGCCGACGGAGACACCGGCGTCCAGATTGGAGGAACCGTCGATGGGGTCGCAGACGACGGCGTAGCGGGCGTTGGGGTGCTCGTCGAACTTGATCACCTCTTCCTCTTCTTCTGAGACGACGATGCGACACTTGCCGGAGCCGCGCATGGCGGAGATGAAGATGTCATTGCCGATCACATCTAGCTTCTTCTGGTCGTCGCCGGTTGTGTTGGATGAACCGGCCAGGCCGGTCAGGTTGATCAGAGAGGCACGACGGATGTAGTAGGCGATGGACTTGAAGGAGAATTGGAGGGCATGGCACAGAAGAGTGAAGTCACCGGAGGCTTCGGGATGCTTGATCTGCTCTTCCGTGAAGAAGCGGGAGAGTGTGACAATGTCGGTGTTAATGTTCTCCTGTCCGACGGGGGGTGGTGCGCCTGAGGCCATTTTGAGGGATATAGATGGGGGGTTGTAGAGGGGTAGAAGGGGAATTGTAAGTTAAGATGCAATTGAGGTAAATTGAATTGAGCAAAGCTTAAGTAGCAATGTGACAAGCTTCAAACAAGAATCTTAGAAACAAAAAAGTTGTAAGTGGACCGTAACGTCAGAGGGGAATCAAGGTAGAAGTAGTCTGGGGGAGTGACCTCAGTCCCGACTGCCGCCCTCTCGTTTTCGTCATTCTGCCCCGCGTGACCCTCCGACCCCCTCGCCCGGTTTCCCCCCTACCTAAGCCGGGAATGCCCGTGCTCTATCTATATAAATTTGATGAAAAATAGCCAAATTTGATTGCTGATCACAGATTTTCATATCCTATAATAGCCCATAGCTTAGCAATTTTTCCGAGCTACATCTTGAACATAACCTGCAAGTATACCCAAGTGACGGTCTAGATTCTTCCGATCTCTCCCTTGCCCGACTCGGCCTCGGGATCAGCAACGGAAGAATGAATTCCCTGTTCCCCACTCATAGTCATGCGGACTTGAAAAGATTCAGATTTAGGTAATGCGGTCAACAGTATTGAGGCTATCTAGAGCTAAAAAATAATAGTCCAGGGGATCTACGGAGCAATATCAGGTGGAACTTAATAATGTATATTCTAGACCCTTTACATTACAAAGAAAAGTGGGAAGAAATCCCGCATGTGAAAAAGAAAAGAAAGCTCTCTAGTCGACAGGATCATCCTCCAAAAGAGTCTTGAAGCTGAACGGCGTGAAAGGAATACCCTCGCCGACAAAGTGCTTACTCATAGACTCGACCCAGTGCAGACGGAGTGAGTGCAACATGGCACTGGTTCCCTCCATCACACAGAGGATGGCAATTGTCAGCACAAACCAAAGGTAGAAGCTGACGACAATCATGATAACTCGGGTAACGGGGCTCTCCTGGTCGAAGGCGCTACCAATAGTCATGGTCCAGAGAACGATTGATAACTGCTGGTGCGCGAGTGACAGTGCCCACAGACGGAGGTAAGAGGCCGTGTGGGAGATACAGTTGAGACAGAATTCGATGGTGTGGATGACCTGGTGGATCATGACTTCGCCAAACTCGAATTCCTCATGCTCTTCACCCTCGTGGATATCCTGGGCGATCATGGCGACAGCCTCTCCGTCACTGGCAAAACTGTCACGGTTGCCGAGGCCGCCGTCCAAATCCTCGTCTTCAAGAGCACTAACCCGGGATTGCTCGCCGAGGCCACGGTAACCAAGGGCACGAGACCGGTTGTGCTCCCAGCGGAGCCAGAACGGCTTGAGGAAGAGCATGACAGGCACCTGGACCAGGGCGAGGAGGAGTAAGAGGACCTGTACCGTTCCTTGTCCCGGGTAGAGCTGTTCTTCAACAGTACCGGGACTCAGGAACATGAAGATTAGCATGTTGAGGAGACCTGGGGGGTTTTCTCCTTTCTCTCCCCAGTTGACAGACCACTTGTAGAGCACGGTCAGGACGAGGTAACCAAAGATAGACTGGAAGAAGAGCATTCCGGGAACAAAGTTGCCCCAAATGTCAACCTTGGACTTGAAGTGCCGTCCGTTGACGTACTGCAGGCAAAGTGCGTAGGTCATGTGGCACCAACCGAGGAGAACACTCATCTTCATCTTCATACTGTTCGAGAAGAGCAAGGAGTTGTCCGCCTCATGCCAGTTCCAGTCCAAACCGAAGGGGAAGCGATAGCCTTCTTTCAAGGTCGCCTCGACCATTTGACCGGCCTTGATTTCCTCTGGCCACTGCCACTGACTGGGGAAGACGGTGAAGGATTTCGAAAATATATCGTTGTAGATAAATCCGGTATAAATCGAGAAGAGACCCATCATCAACATGACATATCGTCCATAGAAGGCCATATATGTCAGCTCGTCCAGCTTGGTCCGCTGCAACTTCTTTTCCCAGAAAATCATAGCAGAGGCGGCCATGGTCATCAGTGCACCGTGACCGCAGTCACCGAACATGACGGCAAACATGAAGGGGAAAGTGACGACGGCATACAAGCCAGGGTTGACCTCCTTGTACTTGGGAATACCATAAGCATTCATGATAGTCTGGAATCCCTCAGTGAACTTGTTGGTCCTGACATAAGTCGGAGGAGTCTTGTTGGTCCGAATCTGGTTGACAATTGTTGGAACGGTGAGACCGGCACGGTCATTGACATCCTGAAGAGTGGACTTGATCAAAGCAAGAGAGTTTGTCGGGCACCATGCCTCGGCGATCAGCGTCTTCCGCGCCTGGTCGTACGAGAACTTGTTCAACGTATCGTAGACGGCCTTCTCTTTTTTGACGATAATCATCCACGCGGCGAGGGAACGAGAAATCTGTCTGAGTTCCGCATCAAGGGTGTTCTTGGTGTTGTTCAACACGTTGCCAACGTCTCCCAAACGGGTGTTCACTTCGTGGATCTGGTCCCTGCGCAGTTCACTGTTCTCGTCAACACCGTACAAGGATGCGTTGAGCGACTCCGAGATCTTGCGAATCTTAGCAAGGATGTTCTTGCCGTGGGCAAAGATAACAAAGACATTCTTGTGGATTTCCTCGTTGGTGACCGGGTCGATGATAGGCTCCGGAATCTCGGACTGGTTCATGTAAAGGTTACCGCGAAGAGTACGCCAGAGGATACGCTCAAAGGCTCCGATACGGTCTCGGGGGATGACACCAGCCACAAAGCCAATGTTCATCTCCGAGAAGCTCTGCTGACCGTGGGTGTCGCCGTTCTGACCGGGGGCATGTTGCTCAACGTCGCGAAGCAAAGGGGCTTCGTCATTATCGAAGGATTGGCGGATATCTTCCGTTTGGGTATGGGCTCGGTCGAAGAAACCACCGGCCTCTCTCAGCACCCATCGCCATTCGCTCAGCTCGACTTCGCGCTTCTTCAGGGTCTCGTAGCTGTCGTTCAGGGAGACGATTCGCTGCTCGAGGCTCTCACTGCGATCAGCCAACTCATCAATCTCGGAGGCCAGGGGAGCAGCCAGTGTATCGGAAAAGTCGGAAGAAGATCTCATGGGAATGGCGGCCTTGTCCATTTGCGAATGGAAATAACCTGGCAAATTAGGACATTGTCGACTTGACTAGCGGGGGGAAACTTACGGAGCTGTCTCTCAACATTGTCTAGGCGACGAATCTCCTTGGTAAATGTACGTTGGAAAGCGTTCGTGTCCGGGTTCAGCTACAAACAGATCAGCGGGGGTCATCAGAGCAAAGCGTTCTGCACAACTTACATCACGGAACTGAACCTCGCCAACTTCACCCAAAGCACTCACAACCTCTCTTCCGATTTCATTCGCAATATAGAGCTGTGTCAAGCTCATATCCGCCGAGCGGAAGAAGGTGTCCTGCGGAGCCATGATGGAAAGGAGGCTACCAAGAGCCCTGTCGTCTCAGCAAGGGCAGGAGGGAAATAAATGAGAGACCCAGTTAGGTCAATAAATCCAAAGAGAGACACAGATCTCGGTGTCGGTTGTTGCAAGAGTCCTGACGGCTCTCCTTAGATGCTGCTTGTTCTCGATGTGGCTCGGTCAAGCTGGCCGCTTTTGTTGCACGTGACCTTGAAGCGTCAATTGATGATATAATACAGATTTGATGACAAAGAATTCGTACAGGCCAGGATATCGACAGCTAATGCATGGATATAAACCGGACATGGCTTTCCCTATCCGTTTTAGTATTCAATAAGCGTGACCTATATACACCCCCCAGCTGAAATGGCTGTAGTTCGCGGT
>ERZ1673737.1504-NODE-1504-length-22146-cov-7.434747_pt1 | contig 22146 bp, 22 predicted proteins | sample MGYA00580211_ERZ1673737 | MGnify/ENA primary metagenome ERZ1673737 (study PRJEB41218, sample SAMN15661789) | gut metagenome | host: Homo sapiens | place: Canada: London | collected 2015-08-20/2019-03-30 | study: EMG produced TPA metagenomics assembly of... | reverse complement strand
GGTCGAGCGATGAGAGGGAAGAGCATCCTTCGAACATGAAGGACATGCTCCTCGTCAAAGACACGTCGAGAGAAGAAAGGTCAAGAGAGGTCAAGGACGAGCAGGTGCGGAACATCCAACGCATGCCCCTCACCGAAGAGGTGTCAAGACCGGGGAGGTCGACCGAGGCGAGAGACGAGCGCCCGTAGAACATGTTACTCATATACTTCACAGAGGAGGTGTCAAGATTTGAGAGGTCAACCGAGACGAGGGACGAGCAGTCTGCGAACATGAAGTACGTACTCGTCGCCGAAGATGTGTCGAGTCCCGAGAGGTCAACGGATTTCATGAGAGAACAATTTGAAAACAGAAACTGCACGCCAATTGCCGAGACGGAGCCCCTAAACGCAGCGAACGAGACCCTATCCCTATATTCGAACCACGGGGGCATGCAATCTGAATCCAAATAATCAAGCTGCCCCGACACTCCGTCGAGGGGCTCAATCACGAGCGCGCCCGCAGAGTCGATGGACCACTTGCAGGTGTCGGAGGTTCCCCCCCGACGTTAGCGGAGGCTGGGACGGCGAGTTACTCGAGGGCAAGCGCAGGTGGGCGAAGCCGACCAGGGTCAGGAGGAGGACGAGCGCCGCTAAAAGGGACTCGCGTTTGACAGTCGAGATGATGCGTTCCACGGCGCGCCCCTTTCCATAGCACGCTGGCACGTGCACCGGCGCTGTGACGGTCCAAGTGAAGCACCCAGTCACCAATCCCCGCGGATCAAGCTGGTTGGAATCGGTGAATATAACATATGTTATATTCCTTTTGAAGGAGTACAGGATATAACAAGTTGCCCTGATAACAACAGGAAAGCGAAAACAGTCATACCCTGGTCAATAAAGCTGAAGTTCCGATAGAGGACCAAGCGGATTGGATCAATGCCCCCTTCGCGTAGAACAGAAATCAAAACTGAGATTATTGCAAAACGAGCGACCTAATCATGCGGTAGATGCTCTGACCGTAGCCGCTCCCCGGAACAGCCCACCTGCCATTAAGAGCAGCGAGCGTTGGTGCGCAGCCCCTAGGAACCAGGTTAAAGCGCCCATCGACAAGCGGGTTCACCAAAACATCCGTAGATGCATAAGCCTTAAGGTGCTGCACCTGAGCACGAATGCCAGTTCGAACATCGGGAAAAACCGCACCAGCCGCCGAAGAGCTCACCGCGCCAAGCCCCGCGAAGTTACATTGGTCGGGCTTAACGGAGCCTCCGAAGCGTAGCCATCCGGTCTCCTTCATGGCCTGGCAAAATACAACCTCGGCCTTTACGCCCTCAGCTGCAGATTCCTCCATAACGATGCGCCCGAAGTCCTCTATAGTCGCAGCGCCCTTTCCCGAATACACGGAAACAGGGTACGTAGCACCCGAGCTCTGGTAGTACTTCACGAACTGTTCAAGACGCGCACTCGTTGCACCCATAATCGAGTAGTCGGAGGCGCTACCCGCACGATTAACGCGAATATTCAATCTGTTAAGGAAGGCCGCAAGGTCTTGTCTAGCAACAGGCTCAGATCCCCTGTATGTTCCATCTTCATAGCCTGTTGAAATACCCATAGCTGCCAGCCACCAAATGTCCTCGGCATGCGGCGCGCTAGGGTCGACATCCAGGAAGCGCAGTTTGGCTCTATCGGTCACGACCCAATTCTTGAACTGGGTCGTCTGGGCAAATCGCTCGTAGAAACGCCGCATAAACGCCGCCATGTCCTGACGAGCAACAGCCTTCATACCACCGAAGGTTCCATCAGGAAAACCTGAAGAAATACCGATTGAGGCAAGCCACCAAATCTCCTTTGCATGAGGAGTAGAATCGCCCACATCGGAGAAACGAGCCCTATCAGCAGCGGAAGGCGTGTAGATTGGCGACCCGGCGAGCCTGTAAAGAAATGCCGCCATGTCCTGTCGGGTGACGGCCAGGGGCCCACCGAACGTGCCGTCGGAGAAACCCTGGGATACACCCTCCGAAGCGAGCCACCAAATATCCTGGGCATGAGGGGTCGAATCGTCCACATCTGAGAAGCGAGTCTTATCTGAATCTGAAGGCTGGTAGCTGGACAAATTACCCAACCTATAGAAAAGCGCAGCCATATCCTGGCGCGCAACCGTCGCCCGTCCCCTAAACGTTCCGTCATCGAAACCTGTGGAAATACCCGCATAAGCGAGCCACCAGATATCCTGCGCGTGAGGGGTCGACTCGTCCACATCGGCAAACGCGCTCTTGTCCTTGGAGCTAGCAGAGAAGCCATCTGAAGCCCCTCCATAGAAGCACGACTCGAACCTCCTCATGAACGCAGCCATGTCCTGACGAGTGACGTCACGCATTCCCCCAAAGGTTCCATCGGAAAATCCAGCGGATATACCAGTCGAGGCAAGCCACCAGATCTCCTTGGCGTGAGGCGTCCGTTCGTCCACATCCGAGAAGCGCGTCTTGTCATATTTCGAGGGCTCATATGCGGGCGAACCGGCGAGCCTGTAAAGAAACGCGGCCATATCTTGGCGTGTAACCCCCCGCTCCCCAGCGAAAGTACCATCCGGGAAGCCCTCGGAAATCCCCGCGGCTGCAAGCCAACCGATCTCGGAAGAATGAGGAGTGTCGTCGAACACGTCCGAGAATCCAAACAGGGACACGGGGAAGGTAAGCCCGAAATGCTCCACAATCGCCTGGGCGTCGGCGATACCAAGGCTCTTCAGATTTGCCTCGTTGCTTAAAAAGGCCGCATCACTCGCATTGTCGACGAAGCCATGCTCCGCGAGGATCGCGGGGATTCCTGCATTACGGCATCCGCGAATAACAGCGAACGCATCGGCCCACGAGCCGTCGGGATAGTACAGCAGCTTGCCATTCAACTCGTAGTAATCCCACTTCGTTCCACGATCAACAAGACCGAGAGCCTCGAATTTATCAAGCATTATCTTTGCAATATCCTCACCAACGCCATGATAAGCCGGGTACCAATTGCTAACGGCGGGAATCCACACCTCGGCGCCCTCTCCGCCCCCGGAGTTAATGTGAAAGCTAATGAAGAAGTCGGCAGATACGGACTTGGCAAAGTCCGAACGAGAAGTTAGTTCGACATCGTAATCGCCGTCGCGCGTCATATATACATCCGTGTGAGCGTAGCGCTTAAGCTCATCGCGGCAGTAACGAGCGATTTTAAGCGTTAGGTCAGATTCCCTCAAACCGTTCGCGCAGGCCCCGGGATCGCTGCCCCCATGGCCCGGATCGAGAACCACGGTGAAGCGACCGTCTCCATTAATATCGCCAGCGGAAGAAAGAGCCATTACAGTACCCAGGTCCTGCTCGACGTAGCCACTATCATCCGCAAGCGAATACGCCTGGATGGATATGCCGCCCTCGCCGGAGCCCTCGCCTTCAGAAAGAACGGTGAACGTTCCTTCGGTAGAATTCAAAGAATCGCCTGATAGAGAAACCTCGTATCGTGCATCGCTCCCAAACGATGGCAGCAAATAGGTAACGGAGGAAACGCGATACGTAGAAGCCTCGGTGCCCGGCAGCGCAAACAAAGCAGCACCGTCCACGAATTTCACCGGATCGACAACCTGAAAGGCACCCGACTTCTCGTCTACCACCCGAAGCTTCGGCTGTCCCACTTCAGCAGCAAAACCAACAACAACGTACTGTTCATCCCCTAGGGAAATGCTCTTTTCGCCCATATAAACGAACGAAAGATCGGTGGGGTTCCCCTCCAGCGCTACAAAGTCGTTAGAGCCAGACGCCCCCTCGGACTCACCTGCAAAAGCGTTCGTTCCACCCATTGAAAAAAAGAGAAACGCAACGAAAACGGACATCATTAGCAATATGTGCCTAGAGACACATGTGGACTTCATAAGAGCACCCCTCAATCACCGGCCAACAGCGGCCAACAGCGGCCAACATGAAAGAGTATAGATGAAACGCCCCACCCGTATCTGAACTGCCTCCCATTTCTTGGACACGAGAAATGGGAGGCTTTTTATGCGAGTCGACTTGAGGGTGAAGCACGACATCGAGGTCAGGAAGGCGGCGATCGGGCTCTTCGAGCGAGGCCACGGCTACAAGTCTGCGGCGAAGGCGCTGTCGGTCCCGCGCGGAACCGTGAGACAATGGCTCTGCGTATACCGGTCGTTCGGAAGCGAGGTGCTGCTATCCATGGACGGCAAGCAGGCCAGGTACACATACGAGCAGAAGGTCGCCGCAGCCTCCGCCGTGGTCGACGGCGGCATGACGAAGGCCGAGGCGATGGCGGTGTTCGGCATAATGTCGATGTCGCCGCTCAAGAGATGGTGCGCGCTCTACCGCCGGGGCGGCGCGGAGGCCCTGCGCCCGAGGCCCAAGGGCCGGCCGAGCGGTTCCAGGGCGAGGCCGCGGACCCGCGAGGAGGAGCTCGAGGAGCGCTGCCGAAGGCTCGAGACCGAGGTGGCCTACCTAAAAAAATTGCGTGCCCTGGTCGAGAGGGACGGGCTCTGACCAGGGCGAAGGTCGAGGCCGTGAGCGCCCTGCGCGAAGAGGGGTACGGGCTGGGGTGCCTGCTGGAGTGCGCCGGCCTGGCGAGGTCGAGCTACTACTACGCGCTGTCGCACCCGAAGGCTCCCACCAGGCCCGAGCTCTGGGAGGCCGCCGCCGAGATATTCTCGCGCACCGCCAACGGGTGCGGCCACAGGCAGATCGCCATGTGCCTGCGCGCCGAGCGGGGCGTGCGCATAGCCGACAAGACGGCGCTCAAGATGATGCACGAGATGGGCATCAGCTGCGGGATCCGCCGCGAGACCGACTACCACAGGTACAACTCGTACAGGGGCAAGGTCGGAAAGACCTTCGAGAACGTCATCGGCAGGGACTTCGCCGCCGACGGGCCGTGGGAGAAGATGGGCACCGACGTCACCGAGTTCAAGCAGCCCTGGGGCAAGGCCTACTTCGCGCCGGTCTACGACTTCGGCAGCAAGGAGATCGTCGCCTGGTCCACGTCGCTGCACCCCAACATGGCTCAGCAGCACGCGCTGCTCGACCAGCTCGTGTCCAGGAAGCCCAAGGGCTCCAGGCCGGTCCTGCACTCGGACATGGGCTGGCAGTACCAGCAGGCCGGTTGGTGCAGGCGGTTGGAGGAGGCCGGCGTGGTGCAGAGCATGTCCCGGAAGGGCAACTGCATCGACAACGGCGCGACGGAGCAGGTGTTCGGCCACATCAAGGACGAGTTCTTCCGCGGAAGGACGTGGCCGGACTTCGAGTCCTTCAAGGCGGACCTCGACGACTTCGTGGTCCATTGGAACACGAGGAGGCGCCAGGTTAAACTGAAGGGACTGACCCCGGAGGAGTTCCGGAGACAGTCCCTTGCGGCGTAGTTCTTATTTAAGCCGTCCAGGTTTTGGGGTGCAGTTCAATCTCGCCTTTCCATATCGGCCTAAGACGCCCCACGCCGGGGACACAGGCTGGCTCGCCCAAGCCGACATCTCCACGGGCTACGCCGACGGCATCTTCCGGCCCATGGTGCCGGTGTACCGCCAGGACATGGCGGTCTTCCTCTACCGCCTGGCCGGCAAGCCCTCCTACACGCCATCCCCGGCGGACAAGGCGCGCTTCGGCGACGTCGACGAGTCGCGCCCCACGCCGCCGAGATCTGGTGACTCGCCTCCACAGGCATCTCCGCTGGCTACCCCGACGGCACCTTCCGCCCCATGGCCGAGGTGGTGCGCCAGGACATGACCGCGTTCCTCCACCGCCTGAGCGACCACGACGCCGCGCACAGGGCCACCGAGCCGACGGACGCCTACGTCTTCGGCGAGGGCCGGAGACTCAAATATATCAGGAGCGTCAACGGATCGGCGTACGATACAGGGGGCGCGTGTGGACGACCCCCACGGGCTTCCCATCAACTACCTCGGAGTTGGTCCCTACATCTACGACTACACGGGCAGCGGCCCAACCTCCTGGAGCGTACGTCGCTTCCGCGCCAACGACCACGAGGGGTCTGGTTCTACCCGAATACATAGACGGCCTGCCGGTAATCGGAGCATTCCAGAGCGAACCCGCAGGCAGCGACACGACGCAACTTTCTAGCATCGCCGCGAAGGGGGTGAAACAGTTGCAATATCTGCATGTTATGGAGAGCCAGCTCGCAAGCATTGAGATTTCGGAATTATCAGCGCTCACCACAATCGAAATTCGTAACTGTCCAATCAAAGCAATTGACCTCACAGGCTGTAGCAATGTTTTCACCTTGATCATCGAAAACACGCTCGTGTCCAAACTCGATCTTTCAAGTTGTGCACACCTATACACGCTCTCCTGCACCAACTCGAAATTGACATCCCTCGATATCAGTCCGCGCTCTTAACTCATACCCCTCTCTTGCTACGGCAACTACATTGCGGACATCTCACCGTTCGAAGAATGGCTTAGAGAAAAGCCCGACCGTCAGGGTTACTTCACCCCGCAGAATTAGAAGGGCGACAATGACCAACCCATTGCCATCTCCGGCTCTATGCTAGTTGGTCCCAGAAAATACGCAGCACCAAACGAACCAAACTTCGAAAACAATCGGGCGGTCCATATTGGACCGCCCGACTTCTTTTCATCAAACTGTAATTACCGAGAACATGCGCGTTGGAGACGCAGGAGGACGAAGCTACCCCAAGTCACCATGCGGTAGACAAGTGACGGATGCGCCACATGCTCAAAAAACGCATAGTCGTCCTCGTCAAAGAAGAACTTTCGTTCATGGGAGGGAATATCAAAAAGCTCGAAGACGCGAGCTCGGCAATCCCCGCCGAAGGCCCAACGGTTGCGCTTTCCAAGTACTGTGTACTTCCAGTGGCACATATGAAGCGCGTAATTTACGAAGTTCCTGCCGCAGTCCTGCCAAAGGCCATGCTCCTTCAAGCCATCGCGAAACGAAAGAAGCGCATCGAGCATGTAGCGATAGTCATCGTTGGTACCATCGCTCAGGCTTCCCTCTCGCGCTCTACGGTAGTAGTAAAGCGTCTCGTCGAGGTAATACAGCCGTTCCGCGGCGCTCAATGCAATGTAGGTAAAGGGCATATCCTCATGGGCTCCCACCATGGGAAAACGAAGAGAAATCGCCTTGAGGTACTCCGTTCGATAGAGCTTGTTTACGGTAAAGCCAACAACGCGCTTGTAGAAGTTTTCGATATCGGAGGACCGGAACACAACATCGGCAGGTACGAACTCTTTTACGACGGCGTTTGTAGGGGACGTCTCGCCCGTCTCGTCATCAAAGTTGTCCATATCAAAAATGACCGCATCGGTCTCATGCTCGAGCGCAACCTGGACCAACTGCTCAATAGCGGTGGAAACGACGCGGTCATCGGAATCGACGAAACACATGTAGGTGCCAGAAACGTGCCCGATACCCACGTTGCGCGTTGATGCTGCACCGGAGTTCTCCTTGTCGATCACCACGATTCGGGGATCGGAACCGGAACGCTTCCTCAAAATCTCGAGGCTACCATCCCTGGACCCGTCGTTAACACAAATAATTTCAAGCTCACGGTAGGTCTGGCCTTGTAGGGAATCAAGCAAGGAATCCAAGTAGCGCTCGGAGTTATATACCGGCACAACGATTGAGACAAGCGGTTTCGGATCGACGATTTTATCTACGGTCATACTCTGGCTCTCGATCATCTATTTACGAACAGCGTGCTTAATGAATGACACGTACATATGGAAGCGAGAAATAACACCGTTTGCGCATAGGGTACGCATGTGCTCATTGAAATCTTGCGGAGGATACTGAACGGTAAGAGCGCGATCGCTAAAGAGCTCGGGGTTCTCGATCAGCTCGTTAAGCTCGTGCCACTCGACATCCTGGAAAGCGGACTGCGTGAGATTGCCCGCCATCTTCGTCTCAGCAAACTCGCGCGACATGTGCTCCATGAACTCAGGCTTGAGGGAGACATCGAGACGGTTATAGTTCCAGACGTACGTTTCGTACTTCTTGGAAGGTATCACATAGCGGAAGGCCCGCGCACGCTGCGGGTTACGAGCAAGCTGCTGCTCAAAGGAATCGTACTCATCGCAAACGCAGAACATCTTTGCACCGGACTTAACGGAAGACCCCGCGTTATCGACGCGATAGTTCAAGAATGCCTTGCGGGTAATCACCATGCGCTCCGCAGCGGTAAGTGTCTTAAGAGCGAAGCCAGTATCCTGGAAGGAGGCGCCCGCCGTCTCGAGGAACTCAATTCCGTTCTTCTTCAAGAAGGCCGCCTTGAAGATGGACGTCCAAATTGCCGGGCTACCGCGAAGAATGTCGGGATGATTGACGGTGTCGAACGCAGATTCGTAAGGAGCATCGGACAGGTTCAGCACGTCCACCAGATCAAAGCGGGTGCCGTTTTCGGACATGTTCCAGTAATTCGAGCGAACCATATCCGCATCGTTCTTAACGGCAAGATCATAGAGAGTCTCGAACATCTCGGGACGAGCACAATCATCGGATTCAACGATTCCGATGTACTCGCCCTTGGCATGGGAAAAGCCGAGATTCATGGTATGGCCATACCCCCGGTTCTCCTTGGTGAAAACCTTGACACGCTCGTCCTTCGCCTCATACTCGCGCGCAATCTCGAGCGAATTGTCAGTCGAACCATCGTTCACAACAATAATCTCAATATCCTTTAGTGTCTGAGCGCAAATCGAATCAAGACAGGCGGGGAGAAAAGTGGCGACGTTGTAAACGGGAACCACTACAGATACTTTGGGGGACATAACAGCCAATCTCCGGAACTACAGAACAGAAAAACATTATAACTGAGCTCGGGGCCCTACAATTGAACTGCAGATTTCATCGAGCATTCGGAACATATTAGCAAGCAAGCCATCGGGCAGTACAAGCATCTCAAGCATATAAGAAAGGACACGGTGATTATGCTCAACCGTCACGTCCCCCATCATAAAAACTACGCCAACCACGCTGGAGGACGAATCGCGAACTATCCTGCGACCGATCTGGGAGTTTCCAAACACGATGTCCTCGCGCAGCTAAACGGAAGCCACATCTACGCCCGCCGCCCTCAAGGTCTCAATCGAATACGCATCCCGCATAGAAATATGGTGGTATCCCACCTATCACCGTATCAAGGCGCTCGGAATATTCGGTTCCACGATTTAAGGTGGCGTTGGCGCTTAGCCCCACGGCGTACACGTCTTTGCCGCGCTTCTTCATTTCCTCGTTCAACCAAATGAAAAAGTTGCCCGTATTGATAATCTTGGGACCGTGAGGGAACTGCTTCTCGTCCAGCATGGCACCACCATCCCAAACCAATATATCGAAATACTCGGAGAGCTGACGCAGCTCCCAAGTGGAACGAGGGTAGTGAATCTGGTCGGCGCATGCGGGAAGTCTGCTGAAATCATAGCCTGGATCATTCCATAAAAGAACCGAGACGCGTCCCTGCCCTCAAGGTGCTGAAGCTTCATGAACACCATAAGCTCGTCTCCGCAATTGCTCGCGCCATACCATCCAGCGAGCAAAGCTCGATATTGCGCGTTGTAGCGAGAAGCACAGAGCGAAGGTCGGTTTAACACTCATGAAGAACAGCCTCAGATTCGTATAGGACACAGCCGCACGCAGAGCTAAAACGACACGGCCTCACGCAGATTCTATGACACGGCGGCTATGATGCTACTATATCCGATTACGAAACATCTAAACGCGAAGGTGGTCAACCAGTGGCTACAGCCAACCAAAACACCGTTCCCGTTCACGCGGAAAGCGGTCTCAAAAAAGACATTTACATCCTCAAGCAGCTTGTTGGAAAAGACTTCAAACTCAAGTATCGTCGAAGCTTCCTCGGCGTACTGTGGAGCGTTCTCAATCCACTCCTCATGATGATCGTCATGGCCGCAGTCTTTAGCACCTTCTTCGTTGGCCTCCGCGGCGAAAACATCGTAAACTATCCTCTTTACCTCATTTTAGGCAACATCACGTTCGGCCTCATGAACGACGCGACGAGCTCCTCGTTGACCTCGATCATCGGTTCTTCCTCGCTGCTGAAAAAGATTAAAGTTCACCGTGCGGTCTTCCCGATTCAAAAAGTTCTTTTCGCGCTCGTGAACTTCTTCTTTTCTCTCATCGCAGTCGCAATCGTAATGCTCTGGTTCCGTATCATGCCCACCTGGCACATCATTTGGCTCCCCGTTGGCCTCCTCCTGCTCATGCTCTTCTGCATGGGCGTTGGACTCGCTCTTTCCGCGCTGTCCGTATTCTTCCGCGATGTCATCCACCTATGGGGCGTAATCATGACCGCATGGACCTACGCTACCCCCTTGTTCTGGGATATCGCGATGATTAACGGCATGGGCCCACTCATGCAGACCATCTTGCGAGCAAACCCCATGTACGCGTTCGTCATGTTCATGCGTGACATTTTCCTGTACCAAAGGAGCCCGAGCGCCGCGGTGCTACTAAGCTGTGCCTTCTGGGCAATTCTCGCCATGGTGATTGGATATCTGATTTTCCATAAGACCGAGCACAAGTTCATTCTCTACATCTAGGAGCATATATGCCTTCCAATATCACCAAGAATGAAGACTACGCTATCGAAGTCAACGACGTCACCATGGTCTTCAACATGGCGTCCGAGCAGCTAAACAGCCTTAAAGAGTATTTCATCAAAATCATGAAACATGAGCTGTTCTTTGAGGAGTTCAAAGCCCTTAAGAATATCTCGTTCAAGATCAAGCGCGGTGAAACCGTCGGGCTTGTTGGCACCAACGGCTCCGGCAAGTCAACCATGCTCAAGGTAATTGCCGGCGTACTCGAACCCACATCCGGCAACTGTGTTGTCCGCGGCAACATCGCCCCCCTTATCGAGCTCGGGGCGGGCTTTGACTACGAGCTCACCGCCCGCGAGAACATCTACCTCAACGGTGCCCTCCTCGGTTACACGAGGGAGTTCATCGACAGCAAGATGGATGAAATCATCGAGTTCGCCGAACTTGAAGACTTCATGGACATGCCGTTGAAAAACTACTCTTCTGGTATGACCGCGCGCATCGCCTTCGCCATCGCTACCATCACCGAGCCCGACGTGCTCATCGTCGACGAGACCCTCTCTGTAGGCGATGTGTTCTTCCAGCGCAAATGCGAGAAGCGCATCAAGCACTTTGTCGATTCCGGAGACGTAACCGTTCTCCTAGTGAGCCACTCCATGGACCAGGTCGAGCGAATCTGCGAGCGCGCTATCTGGATTGAAAAGGGCACCATGCGCATGGACGGCGCGGTGGAGGACGTCTGCCAAGCCTACCGCGAGCAGTTTGCCTTCACCGACATTACCGAGGATACGCCCTATGCAAAAGAAATCTGGTGGCTCGCACGCCAGAAGATCTCTACGGGCTATCCCGACAGCACGTTCCGCCCCGACGTCTTCGTTGTACGTTGCGACCTGGCAGCGATGCTGTATCGTTACTCCGATGCACTCGACTACTCCCCTTCCAACGAGGACCGCGCACGGTACTCTGACGTGAACGAAAAAACACCTCACTTTGAGTCGATCATGTGGCTCGGCAACTCTGGCATTGCAGACGTTATCGCTAAAGACACGTTCCTACCCGACGCAAACGTCAAGCGCTCAGAACTCGCCCAGATGCTCTACCTCCTCGACGGCAAACCGGAATATCATCCCACCGCCCGCTCGAAAAACCTGTATCCGGATGTTACCGAAGACACACCTGGCGCCCTTGAAATCTGGTGGCTTACATCGTCAGGCGTCTCCTACAGCAAGGAAGACGGCTCCTATGGACCCGAAGAGGTCATCACTCGCCGCGACGTTGCCATCTTGTTCTATAGCCTGCACAAGGTTCGCGTCAAGCGCATCCAGGACGAGAAGGCGCTGAAAGCAAAGCGGAAGTACTAACGCCTGCAGCTTTCTGCTCGCTGAACAAAAACGCCCGGGCCCCAATTGGGACTCGGGCGTTTTGCCATCGCTAACGCCATCCTCCAACAGCATTGCGAACGGCAGGGACTCGATTTAGCACATACGAGATCCCCAAGCCCAAAAGAAAGATAATCCAGGGAAGAATCAGGCGTACGCGGTACGAAACCATGTCCCAAGAAAGTAAACCGACAAAAACCTCGCTTAACAGGAAGTTATGCACAAGATACACCCCGAACGTGCACGATGAAACCTGCTGGATGAACCCCGTACCAATATGCAACCTCTCGAACAGGCGACCCCAGTCCACCGTCTTAAACCACACAAAGACGGCAACGGAGGGCAGTAACGCCGTGATGTAGTTGTAGTCAAACAAGGCAGTATCCACAACACCTTTGCCCTGCGAGCTTACCCACGTGTACGCATATCGAACGAAAAGAGCGACTGCAGCCGCCGTGTACAGAACGTATCTATTCTTCGACCGCTCAAAGATACCCGATTCATCGTTCGCGAGAAGATAACCGAGCACGGTATACATGACGTACCCACCCGCCACGGCAAGACCAATCGAACCATTCCAAGGAATCCCAAACAGTTTAGTCGCAGGGACAACAGCTCCACTCAGCATCACGTAGCCGCCAACAAGATACCAAAGCGTGCTCGTATAGCCCCTCAATCGCGATAGAACCGGCATGGACAGAACCACGGCAAGCATGGCGAAAAAGAACCAATAGGTCCCGTCTATCTGCACATTCATAAAGACCGTGAGAAAATGCCCCAACGAAGGAGCCCAGCCCTCCGGCACAGGATTAAGAACGCCCCATACTTTAATGCAATACTGAAAAACCGACCAAACAAGGAACGGAAAGAAAATGCCCTTCAGGCGAGAGACCAGGAAGTCTTTGGTGCTCTTCCTATCGCGATACCCCATCGTCTTTGCACCTGAGCACATGAAGAAAACGGGGACCGCCCAATAGAAAAGAACCTCGACAAGAAGGGCTTGAGACCAGTGCGGCGTTTGCGGCCCCCAATGAACGATTCCGTTGCAGTGCAGGAAAACCACAGCCAGCGTAGCAACAATAGACAGCATGTCGAAGTATACAAATCGTTGTTTTCCCATTTTATCCTCTATCCACTTAAAGGCACCATCTGGATAGAATCATACCTTCTCAAAACACACCAGGGCAAATTCGCGGCCTTCAATCGGGCGCTACCGCAATAACAATGAGCCGCACTTTTGATGCGATGAGGCTCATCGGACAGTACATTTCGAACTTATTCCCTACCCCACGAGTCCCTTGTCGGACATGCAGTGCAGGAAGGCGGCCATGCCGTAGCGCTTTACCACCTCGAAGGGGCGGAACTCGGCAGCGCCGTCGGGCATGAACCATCCCTGGGCGTGTTTGTTAACGTCATGATTGAAGGTTTTTATTTCTGTGGTGGATACAACCAAGTCCATTAGACTGGTCTTGAATCTATCGATGACTCAGACGCAAATCTTGATACCGTACTAGCCGAATGTTCGGTGCGGGTCTGCCGCTAAGCCAATTAGTTTTAAGTCTTTCTTTAATCTGCTTTGTTTTTGGATTAAGGTGATTCTTGATTTCGGGTGTCGCTATTTATTTATGGAGGTACAAATGGGTCAACATCAGAGGCGCATTGCATGGATCTTCTTGCCCGTTCTATTTCTCATGGCTTTGCTTGCACCGATTAATAACGCGGCTGCGCAAGATGGCTCTAGGATTGTCTATGTTTCTCGTACCGGAACGAAATATCATTATGTAAAGGATTGTTCTGGTATGCGCAATCCTTCCTCAATGACCCTTGATCAGGCTATTTCTAGTGGCAAAACACCTTGTTCTAATTGCGTGCATGAGGGATCGGAGTCGGGCTCTGCAGCTGGCGGAGCAGGCGGTACCACTTCGAAGCCATCTACGGGCGACGTTCCCTCTAAACCGGTTGAAAAGCCTATTTGGCCGTTTGTTGATGTCTATTCGGGAACATCGCATTCAGCTGATATTAGTTGGCTTTACGATTCTGGAGTAACTAGAGGATGACCTCATTCAGATGGGCAGACTGAGTTTCGCCCATACCAAAATGTTACGCGTCAAGATATGGCCGCTTTCTTGTATCGTTTAGCGGGGTCCCCAGAATTTGAGCCTTCCGAAGCGGATAGGGCGTATTTTAGTGACGTCTATCCCTCATCTGACCATAGTAAAGAGATCTATTGGTGCGCATCCGTGGGCATCTCAAAAGGTTGGACGGAATCGAACGGTGGACATACCTTCCGAGGGATGCGGAATGTTAAAAGATGCGATATGGCGGCTTTTCTGATGCGACTTGCTGAATATATGGGCGGCGATACGCGCGGGAAGGCCATTGATCCTTTTTCCGATGTTAGCCAAGGTACTCCCCATCGTGATGAGATTCTTTGGTTGTATCTCCAAGGTGTAACCGAGGGTTGGCAAATGCCCAACGGCTCAAAACAATTTAGGCCTTATGAGAATGTCAAACGATGCGACATGGCGGCTTTCCTCCATCGATTGAAAACTTCTGTTGGATGAGTTTTTGACTGAGCTGCACATGTTGGTGTTGAGCGAGCGCCTGACGGCTATACATAAACCGCGTTCAGTAATAGTGGGCGATGTGGGAATTCGTTATTCGATGTATTTCGTAATATGATAAGGGACAATATATGATACGAGTGTAGCTATTTTTGATGAATTTCTGTTTATGACTATATGGCTTGTCATATATCCATTGTTATGCCGCCCCGACATTTTCTAAATCGAGGCGGCATGGTCGTTTTGGCTTAGTGCTATTGCAGACTTTGCGTTATCTGGGCGCCGGTCTCTTTTAGCCACTTTTCAGCAGGGGCCTTTGCTTCCTCGGGTCGGTCTGTCTCTTCATGGCGCGTTATCCATGCCCGTAGCTTTTCAACCTGCTTTTCAGGATCACCTAGAAATGTGTTAAGTAATATCGCGCAATCAGGATGACCTGATTCTTCTGCGAGGCACTTCATCTTGTTTTTATAGTGCGGATAATCTTGATCGTAAACACATAGCGTGGGCGTGTTTTGCACGAAACCTATGAGCGCTGCGTGATACTTGGATGAAATAACCGCGCTATACTCATTCAATTTAAAACTATGGACATCGCGCACGTAGGAACGAGTGTGGCACAATTCGGGGCATTTCATGGCGTGTGTCACCTAATTGAAAGATAGCGTCGAGAAAGATGGTGTAGAGCCCGATCCAAAGCGAGTCGGCCCGGCGTCCCAGAATCTGGAATACGGTTGATATCCTATGCCGCCTCGACCCTGTCCGCAAGCTCGAGGCCGGACTCGAGCATCTTCCTTGCCTCCGCCTCGAGCCGCGCCCAATCGACGGGACCGTCGATCCCCCGGGTGCGCCCATCGTCGTAGAGCTCGTTCATCCTCGCCTCCGAGAAGTACCCGGACTCCTGTCATATCTCGTCCTGCTCGCACATGACCGCGCCCGCGAGCCGCACCAGCGAGCCCGTGGAGAGGAACACCTGCACGACGCGCGACCTGCGCTTTATCTACGACTCATAACAACCAATCTTCTGTAGAATTCCCAATCCAAAGAGGCTATAGCCGAGTTCAGGGCCCTACGATTGAACTGCAGACTTCATCGAGGAAGCGCTCCGCATTCGCAAGCAGCCCATCGGGCACACGAGGAACGAGATATCCCTCAAGCAGCGCAGCAAAACGCTCGTCAAACGATCCGTCGTCTAGACACGTACTCGCCATCAGAAGGCCATCTGACATCCCGAATAGCTCGGCAATGTGCCTCATCTTGTTCTTATAATGCGGATGGTCATCCACGCACATGAATAGCGTCGGGATCTCAGAAGCCGCCGCGACGAGACAGGCATGGTATCGATATGCGACCACTGCGTCACACGAAAGCAACCTATTCTGACCAAGATCGTCAGTATAGGGCGCAATCTCGACACAATCGCTTATTCCAAGTTCCTCACAAAGCTGCTTCAGCAGAACAGTGTCGAAGCTCCAGAGGTTGTAGAACGGTATCAACCTGACTGTAAAACTTTCACCCAGGCGAGACCGAAGCTCGTCAATAATTCTCGGTAGAACGTGACGGTTGTGCTCGATGGTCACGTCACCCATCATGAGAACAACGCCGACGGTGTAGGAGGATGAGTCCCGCATCGCCTTGGCACCGATTTCGCGATTTCCGAATACGATGTCTTCGCACAAACCAACTGTTGAGACATCAACACCCGCGGCTTTCAGCGCATCAATCGAATACTTATCGCGCATGGAAACATGGCGGCATCCCTGAACAACGCGCGACAGGCGGCTGGCATACTCGCTATTCGACTCAATGGACTCATTCGCGCTCAAGCCGACGGCGAACACATCTTTCTGCCGCTTTAACATCTCTTCGCTCAACCAAATAACAAGGTTACCGGTGTTGATATTCTTAGGATCATGGGAAAACTGTGTATCGTCCAAAATCGCCCCGCCGCCCCAAACGAGTGCGTCGTAGTACTCGGCGAGCTGACGCAGTTCCCAGGTCGAACGCGGGTAGTGAATCTGATCAGCGCACGCAGGGAGCCGACTGAAGTCGTAATTAGGATCGTCCCACAACAGTACCGAAACGCGGACGCCCATGCCCTCAAAATGCTGAAGCATAGTGCGCATCATGAGCTCGTCACCGCAATTGCTCGCTCCATACCAACCGGCAAGCAAAATGCGACGGCCATTATACTCGCGATTAAGAGAAAGGTACTCGAGGCTACAGTAGCCCGGCTTGTCCTGAGCAGACTCAAGCCTCGACACGCGGTCCCGAATCTCACCCAGGATGGACAGAGCGTTCTCCTGCGCAGCCTCTACCCTCTTGCTCGCAGATTGATCCTCCACCGTCTGCCGAATGGCCTCTGCCTCGCAACGAAGCTGACCCATCTCCTCACCAACGCAAGCAAACCTGTTTTCAATATTTCGCGTAGTAGCTGGGAGGACCGAACGAAGACCAGACTTGATGCCCATAGCTTGTTGCCTCACATTCAGTAATTGAGTAAATTAGCGCCGAACAGGGTGCGTCGCTTGTCCCGTAGATTCTATGACAAACTAGCCGTGATGCTAATATAACAGAATGCAAAAAAGCAGAATACAAAATCTCTACTTCGAAGATGGTCATCCAGTGGGCATTGCCGACCAAAGTACAGTTTCAGCCCACATAGACAGCGGACTGAAAAAAGACATCTGCATCTTCACGCAGCTAGTTGGCAAAGACGTTAAGTTGAAGTATCGTCGCAGCTTCCTTGACGTGCTCTGGAGCGTTTTGAATCCGCTTCTATGATGATCGTAATGTCTGCCGTGTTCAGCACGTTCTTCGTGGGACTGCGCGGGAAGAATATCGTGAACTACGCTCTGTATCTTATCCTAGGTAACATCACCTTCGGCCTAATGGATGATGCGACGAGCTCGCCTCTAACCTCGATTCTCGGCTCATCTTCCCTACTCAAGAAGGTGAAGATACATCGCACGGTCTGTCCGACCCAGAAAGTCCTTTTCGCGCTTGTTAACTTCTCGTTCTCAATTAAGCGCGGAGAGACTATGGCCACGCACGCGCAGCCGGACAGCTCCACGTTCCAGGCGAAGCAGGTGGGCGACGAGCGCTTCGCCCACCTGCCCACGCCCGGCGACGTCGTAGAAGGACAGCACGGGCACGGTTCATTCGCCTGGCAGCCGTCGACAAGTGCTTTAAGACCGGCATTCCGGCGCTGCGCCGCGGCATGAAGGATGCCCGCAGGATCATCAAGGACCCCAGCTGGAAGCCCATGCCGCCCATGAAGGACGCAGAGTAGCAGGAGCCTCATCGCCCCCTACAGCCGTTGGCACACCGCGGCCACATGCTGCCCGTCAAACCCGAATCCCCAACGCATGCGGCCGACGCCAGGTCGCGGCACTCGAATCTCGTCGATGCCGCTGCGCTCGATCTCGAGCAGCGCCTGAACGGCCAGCAGCTCCAGGCCCAGCGCGTCCACACCGGGGTCGTACATCATGTTGATCGTTATTAGCGGGCGCTCATCGAGCATGCCGATTGTATCGGCCACATCGAGCACGTTGCCCGTGGGGAACACCTAGATATCCCAGCGATCCGCACCGCGCTTTCGCCGGGAAGCAGGATTAGCATAGCCCGGCAAGCCAAAGCAGAGCCCCTGCAAGAGCAGGTGATACGGCAACGGCGAATCTTCCCCAGTCGCACCGATTCCCGCATCTCCCAGGATGCAGCCCAGTGCCCACCTCACCGCATCCTCGTCCCCGCGGCATAAGCCATCGCGAAACGCATCGACATCCCTAACGTCCTCGGCAGCGCACTCAAACCACTCAATAATCACCAGACGCAGTGCTTGACGAAGCTCATTATTGGGTAGCCGCAGAGCACGGAGACGGACACCATTTTCTGCCTCCTCCGTCATATCCGTCGTGAGAAAGCCAGATAGGTACAGCTCCGTCCACAGGCCGTCGTCAGACGAGGCCTGTGGCCCCACAGCGCCCAAACAAAGCGGGACCTCAACGCATCCATGAGCCTCGAGCAAATCGAACAGGGCCGAAAGGCGGTCGAGATTCCAGCCGCCAACCACCCTGCTCAGGCAATCGGCATACCCATACAGGTCGGCGCGCACGGGCGGCGTGCAGCCCCGATCCAAAAAGCCCATCACACGCACCGGACTCGAGCAATATGCGCCACCAAACCGATATCCCTCGAGCCATTCACGCGCATCGTCCAGGCATTCCTCGCGTCCAGAACGACTCAGCACAGCCTCAACCTCGGCATCCGAAAAGCCGAACCACCGATCGCACCACGTCGAAAGCGGCGTTGCCAAACAATACGAGCAACCACGCAAAGCAAGCGCCGCCTCAGCTGGGCCGGGACGCTCCCCCATCAAACACGCCAGCCGCAGCGAATCACCTGCAGCAGAAATAGCGTCGAAAAGCACGCGATCGAGCAACTCCGCCGAACCGTCATCGCAAGTGCCCCTTATGGCAGAACGGTTCAACCACGCCGCGTCGTACCCATCAACGAGCAATACGACCTGCTCATCGCAGGCCATCTCCAGCAGCTCAATGAGCGCCCCAAGTACCGAGTCAACCTCGCCCTCGCTCGCCACGCCACGCGCAACACGTTCGATGTGGCGCACCTTGTCACGAGGTAAATCCGGAGCCTCCAGATACGCCAACAGGCGAGCACACTCGCTCGATAGAGCGTCATGCACGACGCCGGCAAACGTGACGCAACGCCTCGCAGCACCAGAAAAATCCAGCGATACCACCGGATAACACGCATACTCATCTCGATAGCGCCCGCCATCCGCATCCCAAATCTGAGTATCGGCAAACAAACTCCGGCCAGCCCGACCGACCGCAGGACGCTCCAGAAAAGCCTTGAGCATCGACAGGTTCATGCTCTTGCCAAAACCCTCGGGCCGACAGCACACCACAACGGACGCGTCGCAATCCAGCACATCGGCAATAAACATGGTCTTATCGACCAGGACACATCGCTTTGCGGCCTCAGCAAAATCATGCATGTCGACCGGTAGCCGCCCATCACCCAAACGATTGAGCAACTGCACGCCAACGTTGGCGCCCGCACCATAAATCGCCTGTTCAGACACCGTAACTTCTCCCTTAAACGCAACACGATGCCCATTGTACCGAGCAGCCATAGCATCACGATATCCCCGCGCAAACGTTTCGGGCAACGGTAGCAACAGACACCCCAAAGGAGCGCAATAAATCGTTGCACAACAAAAATAGGGCCCGATGCAAACGCACCGAGCCCCATACAGAACTCTTATAAAGACGACTCAAAGGGCTACTCCTCAGTACCGTCCTCACCAGCAGCCTTGTTCTGCTGGTCGAGCTTATGCTTACCGCTCACGATAGACGTGGCTCCCAGCGTAGCCAAGCTCGCGCTGGCAAGGCTTGCCATCACGATTAGGTCGCCCGTCTTGGGCATGTTGCCACCCGGGGCCTTGGTCGTGGTCGTGGTGGTAGTCGTCGTGGTGGTCGTAGCTCCGCCCTTGTCCTCGGTCTTCTGAGCATCGGCATCGGACTGCTTTGCGCCAGCATCGGCGGAAGCATCCGAAGCACCGTCGGCATTGGAACCGGAACCCTGTTCAGAGGCACCATCAGAAGAAGAACCGCCGTTAATGCCCGCCATCAAAGACGACCCCAGCATGGAGCCAAGCTGTTCGCCGGTAGAAGGCTTATTATCCGTCGAGGAATTGCCCGTATCGGAACCCTCGCTCGAGCCGCCCTCGGAGGCATCAGAGCCAGAACCGTTAGAGGACCCAGCATCGGCAGAGGAGTCGCCAGTGCCGTTAGGAGTGCCCGCATCGGAAGAGCCAGAATCCGCACCGCCCGCAGCGCTGCCAGAGCCAGAAGTCGACGAATCGCCGGCAGCAGTACCACCAGACGCAGCCCCACCGTTACCGGCACCATCGCTACCCGCATCAGTCGGGGGCGCATCCGTATCGTTATCGTCACTCACGTCGCCATCGGTACCAGGCGTCGGCGCGACGGGAGCGGCAGGCGCCATGCTCGGGCCAGGCGCCGGCGTGGGCTCAGGCTCTACAGGCGTTGCCGCAGCAGTCTCGTCCTCGGCAATATAGACCAGGCAGTCCTTGAGCTCGTTGCGGTAGCGATTCTTCCAGCCCTCATGGTACTGGGGCTGGCTCGCATATTTGGTCGCCACGTTATTGACCACGCTGTTAGAGAGCGCCGTCACAAACTCGCGGTCGGTCATATCGTTGGAAAGATTCGCCCAGCGGAAAAAGTCCTGGCAACCACCGGTACCGCACATGTTGGTGATGCTCCACACCATGCCCTTGACGCAGTCGGCGCGACCAGAGATGTCAATGCCAAGCGCACTCTTGAGCCACGACTCGGTCACCGCATAGTACGAGTTGTACGCATAGGCGTCCTGCAGCGCCGAGAACTCAGCCGGGTCGGTGTTATAGGCGCCCAGGAAGGCATCCTGCGCAATACGACCCAGCTCGGTAAGCTGGCCGTTTGCATACATGGGGTTGTTCGCGTTGGAAATCTCGCTGCCGCGATCGATTGCGGCCTTAAGCATGCCGTACTTAGCAGAATCGTAGTTGTAGACCTGCTTCATAAACGGAATGAGCGACCAGCGGCGGTCGAACTGGTAATAACCCAGCGCGTTATAGCCGTCGCCATACGAAAAGCCCTGGTTATAGTTGCCATGACTCTCGTATTTGGTGAAGTACTTCATCTCGTCGGTCACGTTGACAAACGAAACACCCTGGACCGACCTCAACACGCCCGAGAAGGACTGCTGGGTGTAAAGGCCTTTATCGATATCGGTGGCATCCGAGGCAACGCCGGGCGTGGGCTCCTCGGCCATAGCGGTAGCGGGCGCGGCAACGGCACCAAACGAAAGCGCCAGCGTAAGGCCCGCAACAATCGCGGAATGCTTGGGCTGCATACATCCTCCCTGCATTGGTGTAGTTAAAGTGCAGTTTGCAAAGATAGATTTAGTATTGCAGCTCGACGTTTGTTGCACAACAACAACTCGGCAAACGGCAACAACCCTCCGCGAAATCTTAAGGAATTTCGCTCGAGCTACAGTTTGATATCGAAGTTGATCTCGGGGACGGCGGCCAAATCTGCCAGCGTCACGCCGTCGACGTACTTTTCGATCACGTCGTCCAGACCGCGCCAGAACTTGACCGTTGAGCACAGGTCACTGCGGGTACAGCTGTTGTCGATGCCATCGCACGCCACTGGAGCCGTGCTGCCCTCAACAGCGCGCAGAATGTCACCGGCACGCACTTCGGCCGGGTCCTTGGCCATCATGTAGCCGCCGCCCTTGCCGCGCACGCTCTTAAGCAGGCCAGCCTTCATAAGCGGACGAACCAGCTGCTCCAGATACTTCTGCGAAATGCGCTCGCGGTCGGCAACCTCGCGCAGGGCAATCTTGCCCTCGGCGTCACCGAGCGCTGCAATATAAATCATCAAACGGAGGGCATAGCGGCCCTTAGAAGAAATGAGCATACCTACCCTCCCATCGTTGCTGGGACAAAATAACCTGGAGCGTTTGTCCCAAATCTTAAGTAAGTGGGACAAACAAACCTGATAATTTTGTCCCACAATCTGAAAAGTCGAGTGGATTAGTCGGGTTTTCCCTTGACTAACGCCGAACCCAT
>ERZ1673737.1503-NODE-1503-length-22157-cov-4.357343_pt1 | contig 22157 bp, 19 predicted proteins | sample MGYA00580211_ERZ1673737 | MGnify/ENA primary metagenome ERZ1673737 (study PRJEB41218, sample SAMN15661789) | gut metagenome | host: Homo sapiens | place: Canada: London | collected 2015-08-20/2019-03-30 | study: EMG produced TPA metagenomics assembly of... | reverse complement strand
CATCAACAGCACGAACAGCGGATAGACGGGTGGTCTCGTTCTTCACGCGGTCCACTAGGACCGAAAGACCGGCCGATCGCTTATCAGCAGAAAGGAACTCTGATCCACGCTGTCCAGAGGTACGTGCCAGAATAACGCCAAACACATGAATGGCGCGCTGACGGACTTCGAGATCGGCACTTGTGTCGGTTATTCGTGAGTGGACAACATCATAGAGCTTCTGCAACTGCAGAGTAACGTCGGAAGCATTGGCAGATACACGGGGAGGGGTAAGTGCCTTCACCACCTGCTCAACAGCACCTAGCGCTTCACTGCTGACCTTGTAATTGCGATCGTTGACAGCCGCAACCACTCCGGGCACCAGGGCGATAAGGAATGGGAGAAGCGCATCGGACAAGTGTGTCTCGGCAATTGCTGCAATAAGGCCAAGGGTCTCGATTTGAAGAGTTCCCGCACTGACGGCGGCACCAGTGTGAGCTGGGGCGCTTCCTGACAGAGATGAAGTCTTGAGGGCATCTGCAATGAGATCTTCGATCTGTTGGAGATGGTCTGCGAGGCCGCCGTAACGAACAAGAGATAGGCTCTTGAGGAGGATGATAGCAGCTTGTTTGAGGGGGATTGATGCTTGCTTCCACACCTTGACGAGGTTCTGTACAATCAGAGGGACGGAGCGGGCCAGGTCAGCCTGCGAACCAGACTTCGGAGAAGAAGGAACAGCGGGGGAGTCGATTGCTGAGGAGGTCCCGATGCTCGGCTCAAAATCAATCATGCTTGCATCACTGTCCTGACGTCTGCGCTTGCGCGAGTTCTTTGATCCACCGACGGCCTCAAGGAAGTCGTTGGATGTGACGATCATCGAGCCCTCTCCTGTCTTCCGAACGAGAGCGGTTAAAGTTGATACCACCTCGAGCTTCACGCTTTCCTCTCTTTCCTTGCTAATTCGGGATACCAGAGCAGGGGCAATCTGCTGGAACAAAGCGGAGTTGTCCCAAGCGCGACCACGGCCGTACGTGGAGATGACAGTGTAGAGAAGCTTGGCCGCACATCGGCGTACCTTCCAGCTCACGTCATCAATATCACTGTAGCCTCCATCTTCTTCAAAATCCTCGAAATCGTCGTCCTCGTCTATGTCGGGTTCTTCCGTGGCATCATCCTCACTCCCATCGTCTTGTGTTCCACCCATCTCTTCGTCGTCCTCCATTTCGGCAACGTTAGGGTCATATTTGAGGAATCGTAGAGCTGATCGAGTGGTATTGGAAAGGTATGGCTGCATTTGTTGGTTGCACGAGCTGATCAATGCCTCTAGCGTCACGAGGGCCGTCTCGCGGAGCTCATCCACCTGAGGATCATGCTCGTCATCGTTGGAGTAGACCGACATTGCGGCAATCATGGGCCCACAACGAAAGGATAAATATTGAACTGCTGGATAGCAAACGACTGAAACGCGTTCAACTGGGGTGTGCGCGCTCGAGTTAAGGTGAACGAGGTTCGGAGACAGCAAGCTGGACCCCGCGCTAATCCCAATCGGAATATTGGATCACGTGACCTTACTGCAGGAAGTCGAACAGATCAAGAGAAGGCTGCGCGCTTTTCTTCGAGGCCAAAAGTGCTTGAAGGCCACCTTGTTTGCGTGCCTTGGCTCTCTTCTTGCTGTTTTGGTTGTCGACTGACTTGGTGGGATCGGTTGCTGCCTGTGTCTCGCCCTTGGTATCAAGAGTTGGACCTTTAGTAGATGCCTTAGCAGCAGCGTGTCGTAGAGATTTGGGAGCAGTCTTCTTCTTGGACTCCAGCACGGTACGTTCGCGACAGCGTAGACACTTGTAGATGGTGGCCACAGACGCGGAAGGCGCAGACGCGCTTGACGCTTTGATTCTTTTGGGTTTGATATCAGTGACTCTAGTCCATTGAGGCTTTCTAAGGCTTCCACAGGCGCCACAGTATTCTTTCTTCTGTGTAGTATTCAATGCCTTGGAATTCTCGTGAAGAAGCTGGGTGTGCAGTGCCAGGAGATGAGACGACGTGGAGGGACTGGCGGCGAGCGCGTCAGCCGCCCGACTGAGGAACCCCTGCCTTGCATCAATAGCCATTGTCGATTGATAGCGAATAATCTTATTGAGTACCAATGGGTTCTATTGTCCCGAAGTGAGGCTATTGTTGTGGTCAATTGACAATGAATCCGTTGGTTTGCACATCAGAGATTTGCTCCCGAGCTTAAATAGTCCAAGCTCCACCTCTTCTCATCTACTTCCTTTCGATGCTCTCGCCTTTCAACCTTTCAACCCTTTCCTCCTAATCTCCCTCGTCTGTTCCATTCTTTCTTGCTTTGTCGCGTTTCTTGTATCTTGGGCCTTTCTAAGACCCGAGCAGACGACGACCTGTCGCTCTTACAAAGTTTTAACATCTTCGATATCATTCACAATGGCGACTCCGCGCATCGCATTTGAGGGTTGCGTAAGTTATCAGACAGGAACGAAAATCCCATATTTTGTTCCCATGATGCCACCCCGCTTCACAGCTTCCGTTGCTAATCTTCTGACATAGGGCCATGGTAGCCTTCATGAGATCTATGAAAGGGTTCAGCAGAAGGCCCAGGACAAGAAATGGGAAACTGTTGACCTGGTCATTATCGGCGGAGACTTTCAGGTGAGTACCTGTGTATTTCGTTCAAATGACTTCATGTTTAACAATATCAGGCCCTGCGCAACTCGAACGATGCGACTTGCCTCTCTGTGCCAGCCAAGTACAAGCAGATTGGCGATTTCCACGAGTACTACAGTGGCCAGCGCATTGCTCCCTTCCTTACCATCTTCATCGGTGGCAATCATGAGGCAGGCAACTACCTGCTAGAGCTGTATTACGGTGGTTGGGTCGCTCCTAACATTTACTTTCTCGGGGCGGCCAACACCATCCGTTTTGGCCCCCTGCGCATCTCTGGGATGTCCGGTATCTGGAAGGGGTACGACTATCGCAAGCCTCACTTCGAACGCCTGCCCATGAACAGCTCGGATGTCCAGTCTATCTACCATGTACGCGAACTCGACGTCCGCAAGCTCCTCCAGATCCGCAGTCAAGTTGATATTGGCTTATCCCACGATTGGCCCCGTGCCATTGAAAAGCACGGTGACTTCCGTCGTCTTTTCCACCAGAAGCGTGGGTTTGAGGAAGATTCGGCAAAGGGAACACTTGGCAACCAAGCTGCTCGTGAGGTCTTTGATTACCTCCGTCCGTCGTTTTGGTTCTCGGCGCACCTTCATGTGCGTTTCACCGCCGAGGTCCAGCACTCACAAACTGCTTTCGGCCCTGCGAAAACCGATTTTCACAACACCGTTGTTCCCGCTGATGGTGCTCAAGATGACCAGAAGAACACAAAGCATGAAGTTGACCCATCAAGGAGTCCCCGAGGTTTGTTTGATAATGGGGAGATTCGAATGGCTACCGGAACAGAGGCCGAGCGTCTTGCCGCCTGGAACAACTTTTACAATGTGGCTCAGAGGGACGAAGCACGCGATGCCAAGGATTTCATGCGTCGATTCAAGGAACAACAGGACTCGGGCTATGTGCCTCCGAGGGTAATCACTGAGACTTCCGTCATCAAGGGAGTAAAGCGAACCATTGTGCGCGGCCCCGACGGACAGGAGACTACCCTCCCCAATGATGACCACAGCAAAGTCGAGAACACCGACAAGGTCAGTTTGGACAGCAGCCCTGAAAGTACCTCCGGCACGCAATCCCGCCCCGAGCCGGTGACCCCGTCCAAGGCAAAGACTGTTGTCACTGAGGAAAGCGCAAACGTCGACAATGACGACAAGATCAGCTTGGGCAGCAGCCCAGCGAGCACGAGCAGCACCCGTCCTGTCTCGCACAACACCCAGCCCTCAAACAGGGTGGTACCCGCCCGATATGGTTTGGATGGTGCAGTGGATAACAACGGATCTGGCTCCGATGATGACCTCCTCGGGACTCTGGCTACAAAGCTCCCAGGTAGCCTGGATGCTCCACCCCCAAAGCCGCAGTAGGAACTTCCAGCTGAAATCAAAAACACTACAACCAAGTTCCTTGCTTTGGATAAGCCCCTGCCTCGAGATGAATTCATTGAACTCCTTGAAATAGAACCGATCTCCGAGGAACCTAGTCACCAGATCGAGCGCCCTTTCCGTCTGCAATACGACCCCGAATGGCTCGCCATCACCCGTGTATTCGCAAACGAACTTGAACTCGGCAACCCATCTGCCCACGTTCCCGCACACAAAGGAGATGACCACTACAAGCACCGCATCGAGGAGGAGCGTGCTTGGATCGATGAGCATGTTGTCAAGGCTGACCGTCTCGATGTCCCTAACAACTTTGTTCAGACTGCTCCCCCTTATGACCCATTGGTACCTATCACCACCGACGAGCAGCCTCCTGAGTACACCAACCCCCAGACTACTTACTTCTGCGACTTGATCGGCATCGATAACAGGTTCGATGTCTCGGATGAAGAACGTCAGGCTCGTGCTCTTGCTGGTCCCCGTCCTGATACTTTCCGTGGCCGTGGAAACTCCCGTGGTGGTCGACGCGCTACTCACCGTGGTGGTCGTGGCCGCGGCTGGGGCCATCAGTATAGCGGAAACCGAGGACGTGGTGGCCGTGGTGGACATGCTGGCGACGGCGGTCGTGGATCCGGATGGTAGTACTCGAAGCTTTTCCTTCTTTTCTTTGCTCTTTTCGATTCCCTTTCGATTTTCATTCCCATTACTTTCCTTGTGTTTTATTGTCTCGGTGGATTTGAAACACAGTCCTGGCGATGGGTCCGTTTCTTGGGTTATCTGGAAATATATGAACTACAAGTCGTGTGACAGCAGATAGACATATGAATGACCAATTTTGCCAGAAAGTCTCCAATAAGCCAACTTCAAGATGTAGATATTCGTGCTTGATGCCCTATCCACCAATAACGACACCAGTTCTACTTATGTTGTAGCGGACGGACTAGGTTCAGGAATTTATTGAACAATCTGTTCTAAACCGACTAGTGTTGTCTAAAAGCCCACCTAATGGTCATCTACATCCTAATGACCCCCTTCGTCACTCAATCTCCTCGATTCGGGGCCGTTCTGCGCCGTCCTGACCACCCAGGGGGTTCACTTTCAGACCCTCGATCCTATCAGACAGTCCAAATTGAGGATTGAATGACTCCTGGTCATCATGGGCACCAATAGCCCACATTAACGACTTCTCCATCCAGACTTCCAAGCTCTCGATCAATGCGCGGAGATGTCCACGGGCAATTCCGTCCTCTTCCCGACTTTCAACGAACCCAAGGGTGCGCAGCATGGTGGGGATGTTGCCGATGGTGGACTGTCCACCCGAGTTGGAACCTTGAAGAATTGTCCCATCAGAGAGAGAAAATCCAAATCCGATGTCCTGCCCCCCGCGTGCCTCGCGTGCGGTTTCTAGTGCTTTCAAAGTATCTAGAATGAGGACTACACTCGCACGGCGGAGAATGGCACTCTCGACTTCAGGCTCAAGAGTGAGAGTTCCAAGGGCGAGGTCGACAGCCGAGGAAACAATAGCAGGGCCAAGACCGATGATGTTTGTCTGGATGGCGGAGGCAAGAATGGAGAGGGCCGATGCGCGGATACGGAGATCGTCTGGTTGTTCATCAGTAGAGGCACCGGCGGCCCATGCAGCAATGACATTTGCGGCGTGCGCAGCTTGCTCAGGGGATTCAGTGTCTGAGTCCTCGTCCACAAGGTTCAGTTCCGTGGCAGCCTTGTTGATAGCTGAAGACATGGACCAGCCGGGAGGGAGGGCATCTTCCTTTGCCTTGCGCTCTTCGCGTTCCTTCTTACGGCGTTCTTTCTTAAGCCGTCGCTCGCGAGTTTTTTGCGCTTGAGGTTTGAGCTGACGGCGGCCTGCCACAGCGATGAGGCCCTCACTGAGAATTTTTGCCGTCTCGCCGGTTAGTGCCTCGCCTAAATCTTGGACCGTTCGCAACAAAGCCTCGCCTACTTTGAGTCGCTCATCAAGGTTCGTAATCTCAGCTCTATCGGCATAGGTATCGATCAAGGTCTTCACCACCGTGCGAGGGTGACGTGCTGCCAATGTACCAACGATCTTGATGGCGTTTAAGTAGATGTATTGTTCAGGCGCGGCGACCCCCGACGTATCAGTGATGACAGCGAGAAGTATTGACATGGACGAGGGGACATCCAGAACGGGTGACGAATTCATGATGAGTTTTGAGAGGAGCGACAATCCCTCCGCTTGTACTGGTGGTAGGTTTGAGTTGAGATTCGCCAAAGCTTGACGATGAGTATCAAGATCTGAGATGTGGGCAGACGTCGGCTTGACTCCTGTATGCTCTGGTGACGCGATCTGGATTTCGAGAAGCATGGAAGATGTCATGCCAGGTTTGGAAAGAGAGGAAGGAAGAAGAGGGATGAGTTGATCAATGCCGCCTTTTAGAGATTTCAAGAGGGGGAGGATATCTTCTGACGGCGAGAAGTCTGGCGATGCAATAACAGTAGAAAGCAAACTCAATGCTGTTGTCAATGACTCAAAGGAGTCATTGCCGGGAGCATCCCCGTTGTCTTTGTTTTCACTTTCTACGATATTGGCCAAACTGGACAAAGACACCTTGCCAGCTTCAGTTCCTCGTTTCGCCGCTGCTTGTGCTTTGAGTTTATGAAGCTCTCCATCAACAACTTGTTTTATCAGCTCTAAGACGCGGAGCGGACGCCGAGAAAGCGTTTCTTTAAAGTTGTCGAGCAATTTCTCGGCGACCTTGGCACTGACAAGGCTTCGGATGAGATTATCACTCTCACCAATAGGTCCTTCGCCCGGGGTGTTCTGAGGCCGTGTTGAATGCTGCGGCTGCACAAGCCATCTTTCACTAACATAGAGAAAGATATCCCCAGTTATCTCTTCACTGCTCGGGTCTGAACCTAGCAGACTAACAAACAGCTCAGCGCGTGTTTGCAGGGAATCAATCAACTTGATGAAGTTGGAATGATCGCTATGCTTGTCCGTTCGCTTTTTCAAAGCCAGTTGGTCGTCTGAGTCCTTAACATACGTCCACGTCAGACCACCATCCCATAAAAGATTGTCGACAATCTTTTTGAGGGGTTGTACTCCTACGGAGGTACCGAAATATGTTTGTAACAGCGGCAACACCCGTTCATGAATGATGGACAATTGTTCCTCCTGGGAAGCACAAGCAAGTCCCCATAATGGAAGAAGAATTGGGTAAACAAGCCGTTTCACCAGGCCTGGGTTTGGATGTTGCAGTGTCAAGCATCTTATTCGGTTGATCGCCAGATTGACTGTTGCCCCATCGACCAACATATTAGATGCGGGGCTCCCTTCTGTGACGTCTGGCATGGAGCCCTCAATGTCGGAGAAACGGGTCATCCATCGCTTAGATTTAGCATCAAGTTCCCCTCCTAGTGCTTTGAAGATTGGCTCCACAAATATCAAATGGCCAATAGTACCAGGTGCTCCATAAGCACGTTTTCCCAGAATGCCATTGCCGACAACGTAGGAAGCAGTTTTCCTCAGATCTAGATCTTCGCCGTCAATCAAGGCAAGTAGTTGCGGGGCAATCTTCTCAAAATACACAACCGAATCAACACCGTGGGGCACAGAAGACAGAAGCCGCGAAATTTGCATGATCGCTTGCACCGTCAAATGAGGCCCGCTAGATTGGTCTTGGGCCTCTTGGCCCAACGATGGTGCAAATTGCGAGGCGATGAACATGATGGTTTGCACTACTCCACCTGGTCGTAATGGAACGTGCGAGATCTGACCGGAGATGGTTGTCTTGAACCATTGCGTGATGTCAGATTGTAGGAAATTAGACAGCGCGGGTAGCAAGACTGTAGTAGGAGTATCTTCGATGATCTTGGCCAATGCGTTTCGATAGATGCCCTTGTCATATGACGGTGTGGAATGCGGGTTGAAGGCAAGATCGGAGGTGCCGCTGATGATGTCGCTGAGGATACGACCGCGAATTACCGGCTGAATGCTTGGCCTCGAATCAAAAATAATATCCACCAAGACGTCTATGATCCGGCGTAAGAGAGTCACGTTGCGGGGTACACTGCTAGCAACGGTCTCGACTTGCTTTGCAATGACCCCCGCTGGTAGAACTGACATCACTCGCTGTTGAAGAGGGATCCCAACGCCAGATGAGAGCGAGGGATATATTCCTTCCAAAGAGATCAAGTCTAGCAGTGCATGGAGCATCCGGCGTCGCTTGGCGTCTTCCATGGCCATATCTTCGCCTTGTGTAGCGAGTTGTTGAGATGGATCTCCACCGTCAGAGGAAGCAAAGGATGCATGAATACCGGCCAAGATATCCAAGGCCTTTCCGATGATGGCCGGTCTCGACACATCGTCATTGGCAGCATCATCCACTGATGTCTGGCTCAGGATACCGAGCAATGAGGTTCCCTGAGTTTTTCGTATTTGCTCTTGTGAGATATTAGGCTCTGTATCACGCATGTGGTGATTATCATCAATAGCATACCTCGATCAAGTACCGGGGTTAGGAAGTCGTTGGCGAGGCCAAACGCATCCCGGATTTGTTGCAGATCCCCCATTACGAATGGCAGCAGGATAGAATCATCTTGAAATCCAAATATCCATAGACTTACTGGGTCTTGATATCTCACGAACTGAATGAATAATCAAGAGGCGATCAACGGAAAGTCTTGGCATTTTGTGCTGATGATATAAGCAGACCCGTAGAATCAAAGTCACATGATGCACGTGTCAGTCTCGTGACCCCCCTTCACGCATGCCCAATCGCCGCGTCGATAGCGCGTCAACGAAGTCGGCCTTTGTTGACAACCACCCATTCAACACCTCTGCAACAGACCATCTGAACAGCGACTCGCAATACCTCAATTATGATGAATCCTACTCTGTCTTCGACATTCATTGGACCCACACTCGGTTTAGACGCGCCTGAACTACACCACTACTGTTTCCTGAATGTGAAGACCCTCAACTCTCTTGCCTCCAAGGCATCCTTGTACAAGAATACCCTTCCCGATCTCCGATCCTCACCTACCGCCTTTAATGGCAACCTGTTGCATCAGTTTCGTCTCTGGCGACTCGGATAGCTTCAGGGCAGAAGATATTGGAGTCAAACCCTAAGCCCTCCTCGGTTCAATGTCCCCACGGACAAAGTTTCACGGAATGCGCATGCCGGATATTACGATTAGCTGAAACAGACTGTGATGGTCCGATTAAGCGAAAGAGATTCGATTTGTCCAGAGCCTCCGGGCACGAAAGACGGTTTACTATGCGTTCAAGCTCGCAGAGACCACGCGTCAGTTTACCAATGCTGGACGCTGCATGCCGGTCACAAATGGATGGTCACCTATGCCTCGGATTGCAGTTCAACCCGGAGAGAACACGGGCGAATCATGTCGGGTACTTCGGCATCAGATGTCACCTTGAGGAACAACCACGACAGCTCAAATGGATAGCGACTGAATGCGACATTCAAGGCTCGAATTCCTGGGGCATCAACTAGATTGGATCAGAGATTCAACGCCTAGAACACAACTCGTCCTTACACACAGTCATAATGTCAGGCATATCAAAATGATCCACTCGTCGGAATCAACTTTCATCTCCCTGAAACCCACCCAGGTGTCTTTCATAGTTAAAGTTGTAGCGAGGTCGTTCTTTTATGATGCCTATGACTCTTTGATGTTGATCTGAAAGGAGCACATCAAAGTCGGACTGTTGTCTGTTCCAGTTGGCAAAGTTTCTCCCCGAGAAAGTTTGGTGTTTTTCGGACTTGTTCGCCCGCATTCCTTTCTGCGATTCTGCTTGCATCAACTGTCTGTTCCTGCGCATGTTTCCCATCTCAAGATTCCTGGGAATCTTGCCCCGTGTCCCACCTCTCGGTACTGTTTTTTCCTTCGCCTCAAGGCGGCTAGGTACCACGAATCACAGCAACCGCAAGATTCGTCTTCGTCAGAAGATCTCGACCGACCGTGTCAACCATCTCTTTGCGAAGCAGTTTGCAAATAGATTGATGGGCGCCGACTCCAACAACCCACCGTTGTTCCTTCCCTCGGGAAGAAGGAAGCGATTTTTCAGGATGTTTTTTGTCCGCTTCACAACATGCCCTCCTACCACACCTTCGGGTCACCTAGGAGAGGAAACAAAAACCTGTCCCAAAGGGTACTGTACCACACACGAGAGAGTCAACTTCATGTTCTTGCGACGGTAATGGTGAAAGTGATAGCGAGTCGACTGAGATTATGGAAATGAATGGCGTTGAGTGGACTCTGGTTGAGTTTATTGTTCTGTTGCCCAGTTCTCTTTGTCTTTTGTGAGAGATGCGTGGGTATTCGTGGGTTTGTGGGCTCCGTTCGTTTGGCTTTTTCCTGTTATCAGTCATTCCTCAACACCCATTTAGCGCTTGCATTTGATGCTTTTCTTTTCACTCGATTGATTGCAGTTGTTCCAGTCGGAGAATGCTTGGTTGTATCTTTCGAACGCTTGATCATGTCAGCCCATCTTTCAGTTGCCACGATGGTGGTGTCCTTGGTCGGTTCCGATGTGTATGCACCATGCAGTGAGTGTCATGGGACCTCTCTTGAGTGAGGCTCAAAGCTTTGGCTTGTCCATGATGTTCTTCTGCTGCTACATGTTCCCGGGTGAGGCTCGCTGTTGTTGTGTGATTGGAGTGAACTGATAAGCGACGAGTGGGAAGTCAGTAGCTCTCTTCACTATCACGGAACTTCTCTATGGTCTTCGAGGTTGGGTCTCGTGTCAATGTCGGCTCTATTGAACTATGGGAGCAGAATGTTTCTGGGCCGGTGATAGCTGGCGAACTGCCGTTTTCTCCGCCGCGGCGGTTGAAACGGCCCCTTTTTTTTCTTATAAGTGACCCCACTATCCGTATGCTCTGTGACACTGCTAACTACTTAGCAAGTGAAGGATGACTAGAAATCCCCAATATATGCCAGATATAGCTAGATATAGCTACGTCATAAAAATAAAACCCGAGATTACATAATAATGCCAATTTGTCAGCTGCATCTGCCCCTCCACATAAGCCCCGCGCAGAACAAGAAGGAATGTTCCCGTGACTCCGATAATTTTTTTGCGATAAGAATATTCTGTTTTACCACGTTTGTTGACCTCTCACTTTACTTCAATTTTCACTATCCCAAATATCATCATGGTCGACAAGTCTGATAACGATGCTCTTGAGGCGCAATTTGAGTCGCAATTCCAAAAGCCTGGCGATCTCGTCGAGCGCGACGATGACACCGGCCTCATGCAGGTTGAGAGTCTCTGCATGAACTGCCACAAGAACGTGCGTTGCCTTCCGCGATCCCAGCCAGTTTCTCCTACTAACTTATGCAGGGAATTACCCGCCTTCTGTTGATCAGGATTCCCTACATTAACGACTGCATTGTGAGTCTAAACACCCTCGTCGACCGGATCCCGCATACTGATACGCCCATAGCTCGAGAGCTTCAGTTGCGAACATTGCAATTTCTCGGACAACAGCATCAAGTCGGCTGGTGAGATTCAGCAGCGCGGCTCCAAGTACACCCTGGTGGTTGAGAATGAGCAGGATCTCTCTCGTCAGGTTGTCCGCAGCGACTTCTCCAGCTTCACTGTACACATCACCAACGACATCGAATTGCCTCGTGGCAAGGGCCAGTTGACCAACGTGGAGGGTGTCATTCAGGTTCGTATGTCCCGTGTTTCAGTCTTTGATATCTTCTAACTTGCTTTAGCAAATCCACGAAGGATTGTCAGGAGAGCAGGAGCTTCGCAAGGAACAAGCCCCGGAACTACATGATGCCCTTGTTCCCATCATTGCACGCCTCAAGAAGATCCTGGATCGTGACGATGCCTTCCCTTTCACCGTCTCGCTGGATGATCCCACCGGCAACTCGTGGATCGCGCCCAACACCTCCGATCGTGGCCTCAAGTACAAGCGCCAGGAATACTCCCGTACCCACGAACAGAACGAAGAGCTCGGTATCTCCAACGATGCGAACGCAGTGGCCGCTGAATCCTCCGAAATGGACGCCGGAAACCCGGATGATCTCGACATTGTCGACGGTCAGGTCTACACTTTGCCCGCTGAATGCCCCGGCTGCACCAAGCCCTGTGAAGGTGAGCATCACATTACGTCCCTTGTCATCATCACATTTACTAATTATCTCCTCTCATTAGTTCGGGTCAAGAAGATCTTCATTCCCCATTTCAAGGACGTTATGATTTTCGCCACCCACTGTTCTCACTGCGGTTTCCGAAGCAGTGATGTCAAGACTGGCGGTGAAGTCCCCGAGAAGGGCAAGCGCATCACTCTCCAGGTCAACAGCATCGTTGATCTCTCCCGTGATATCCTCAAGTCCGACACTTGCGCACTCCGCAGTGAAGAGCTGGATCTTTCCGTTGAGCCTGGCACTCTGGGTGGTCGTTTCACCACTGTCGAGGGTATTCTGACCGAGGTGAAAGACCAACTGGAGGGTAACGTGATGGACACCGTCAACGACGGTGGAGACTCCATGCCTTCCGACGACAAGGTGAAGTGGGAGCGCTTCTTCGACCGTCTCGACCAGGCCATCAAGGGCGACCTGAAGTTCGTCATCACCCTTGAGGACCCCATGGCCAACAGCTATGTCCAGGATCTGTGCTCGCCAGCTGTCGACCCGCAGATCACCATCGAGGATTACACTCGTACTGCTGAGGAGGAAGACGACCTCGGTCTAACTGATATGAAGACTGAAGGCTATGAGCAGGACGAGGAGAAGAAGGGGGAGTAAACGAAGATACCACACCTTGCATGGTTTCTTTCCTTTCGATGATGATTTATATCCACTTCATGATACATGAGACGCTTTTTTCCTATTTGGGATTCTTTGCATAACGGCGTCTGCGACATGTGCTTCTGCTTTGAATGTTTAGATATCAGGTGATAGTTTCTAGGTGCGCTACGTTACAAAAGTCTTTTACTTTTCTGTTCTCTACCTCGGTCGTAATTAGTAAGTTCAGAGCTGCCTCGATACTACATGTTGCGAAGAATTGCATCTAATGCGGTATAGTCAGGGATATCCCTCACTGATCTCGGATGCAAGAAGCGGGATGTTGACATTGTCGCTAATCGACTACATCTATGCTGGCCATATATACATGTATCCGCAGGTAAGGCTGTAACTATATGTAATGTGAAGCAGACTCTGTGCGTGATCTTGGGCTTTCAAGTACTCCCGGGGGGCGAAATAACGATGTGCATTAGGGCTAAGCGGGACGCCCGATGTGCAAGTGACTTAAGAACCGCCCGCCTGGGGGCCACAGACTCGGCTAGCCAAGTCGCTGCCGGTTTGCCGGTTTGTATATAGTTGGCCTACCATCTTGAGTGGCGCCTGGAACCTGTTGTGATGTGATAATTTTGGTGGGGACCGGACCTATCTTGATGACATGCAAGGGCTCAAGCGATTTAATAGCCCGCGTTGCTGTCGTGTTCTACTCCGTGCTGTACTAGTGTACATGTATATGTGTAACTTATATTGGTGTCTCCACAATATTTCAAGAATCACTCAATGAAAGGAAGGTGCTAAAACCGCGGTGCAGGGCACAATCTATCTCACGGTTCCCACTTCCTCGCTGCGAAACTTCTTCCAATACCCTCTGCATATTCTCGTTTACATCTTGAGGATTGGAATAGACTTGATATATTTGAGGGTCCCAGGTGTTTTTGATGACTTGATGATTGTGGCCTTCGTGTGATAGACTTTCGGATTTTTCTTTTCTATGGTTATCTATCCATAATTCAAATTGATGGACGCTGCTTGTTGAAGTTGCCAAAATGAGGCTTCGACTTGGCGACGCTACCGAAATACTGTATGTTGTTGATTCTTCATGCTATCAGTCCATGGATGAAGAAGAGCAAATATAAAGATTCTGAACGCTATTAAATATCATTTCCCGTTATCCTCGTGATAATTGTAGATTTTATCATTGCACTGGCCTCCGTGGACAGCACTTATTCCGGGGTTCTGCTCATGTGAGAGAGGGTATAAAAGTCACTCCAGCATACACAGGAGCAGGAGTTCTTGAATAACGGCCCATGTCTTGCGATATTATAGGGTGTCGGGTGAAGCTGTCATGGAGAGCTACTGGAGATGAAGCCGGGAGGCAAAATGGCTGTAGGGCCGAGTGCCGAGTGTGTTCACCGTCTGCACGAAAAGGAATATCGGAGCGGTTCAAGCTTGAAGATGGGCATCTATGTCCATCCACATCGTAGCTCACGGGCCTTGGACTTTGAAACCCGAAGAGCCTAAATGGCAGCCCACGTATTGCGTCAAAATGCTCACTTCGCAAACGGATTGGCATGGATCGTAACGCGCTTGATCCGGAACTCTTCAAAATCTTCACCTTCCTTAGGCTGGGAGACCTTGCCCTTCTTATCAACTTTAACGTGTGCCTTCTCGAGCTTCGTGAGAACATCACCGCCCTCATCCTGTGGGCTCAAGTTCAACACCTTTCCAAACACAGTGCTGGCCCCATCCAGGTGAGGAGCTGGCACGAATGAAATGAAGAATTGGCTACCGTTAATCGTGGCGCCCGTCGCGCCCTGGGATCCTGGCGCTGTTCCATCTTTTACCGGGCGAGATGCCATGGACAAGATGCCTCGTGCGTTGTGGCGTAGTGAAGGGAGGTGGATTTCTTGGCTCAATGCTGTTGGGTGATAGATGGATGTGCCGCCTTTGGGAATCTCGAAGTCGAGCATGGGTTTGGTGGAGTCTTGCTGTTTCGCGGCTGGGCCGAGGGAGATGTCTCCGCCTTGAATCATGAATCCCGGGATCAAGCGATGGAACGGTGTGTTGTTGTATGCGCCGCACGCGCAGAGGGCAAGGAAGTTCTCTGCGGTTTGGGGAACAGCTTCGCAGAAAAGCTCGACTTTCAAGTCGCCTTGGGTTGTATGCAACTATGAAAATTGGTCAGCGCTAGGACAAGGACAAGAGAGAATTTAGATCATGCGCAGTTGCGGAGTATCTGCAAACTTACAGTGACAGACATCTTTGAGGGAATTGAGCAACTTTAGCGTGGGTGAGAAAAGAAAGTTGATCAGATGCGGCGTCGAGATCCCCGGCCGATATAGTGCTGAGTCAGCATTTTCTTATCGATGCGCCGGGCAGGCGCTGATGTTTATTGTCAGTTTGATCCCTTCAATTCATGCAAATTGGTCCTTCAGGACGTTCGATAGCTCAAAATCTTCCAGCATACGATATATCACTACTTCTTCGTAATTGCCCCTCCTCACGCACTGATAGCGCCGAATCACATCCCGCTCATCATCCGACAACGAACAATGAACAACCGGCCGGTCGAGCAGGCCCTTGGCACATTGGTGCCGACACATGCCAATGACCTTCCGCAGGAGCTTCTGGGCTATGCGATGTCTCTAGTCGCGCAGTCTCGGAGCTTTTCGAGCAGCCTGAAGCCCGAGGAGGAAATCGCGCGGCCCTACGCTTGTGCGGAAATTGCTTGCAGAAGGTATTTCGAGCTCACCCATTCTACGTTCGCTCATTGGGTACTAACTGCTTTCGTTTCGTATCTATAGATTGAGCAGAACCCTCAAACTCCCTCCACTATTGGGACATGCGCCATGTCCCCCACGCATCTACAAGAAGCTTTATACATATCTCGATCGATCCCTAACGGCCAGCTCAGCTGGTCTCAAGCGTTCAGTAAGTGGTTCAGCTCCGGGAACACCATCCCGTGCTGGCTCGACACAGACGACACCAACGAAGGGGACGCCGGCTAGGAACAGCCCAACAAAAATGGTAGCACCGACACCTCGAGGGCTCCAGCACTCACCTTCGAAGTCCACCCCGCTGAAGAGAAGTATGAGTACGGCGAACAACCTCGCCAGTCCCTCGAAGTTGGCGAAGAAGTCTTCAACATCCCGGCCCATGGATCTTATTAAGTCAACTAGCATCCCCGATGCCCCGGCCTGGGTTATGACTGCCATTCGGACCGTATGCAAGATTCTGTCGACTCCTGCACCGCGTACAAACTCATGGTCACGGCCGCCTATCTCAAGGACTTTGCCTCCACATATCTTCTCTGGCGTCTCCTCCATTCTCTATCACACATCGAGCATGTCCATTGATGAAGAGGGATGGGACGAGGAGACATTGGACTTCCTGGAGCCCATCGTGTCCATCCGGGCCTCTGAGAAAGATGATGACTTCAAAGAACTGGTCTATGCCATGACTGTTGCTGTTTACTTCCTTGTCCTAGCTCGTCGCCGCAACCCCGGGCCTGATGGAGCACAAGATGTCGAAGCACAGAAAATGGACAAGAAAACATTCATTGAAATGCGCCAGACAGCATTGAACAGTCTTGGACTCAAGGCTAATGACCGCAGACACCGCGATGATGTTGACCAGTGGATCGCTCTGATCATGGAGCAAGGGTGGGCAAATGGCCAGGAATGGTTTGAGAACATTCCCTATGCTGGCCAGCTGTTTGGCGATGATGAGGAAGGCAAGTCCTATCAGGATATTGACGAGGAAGATGCGGCACTTAGAGGTGTCAAGCTGCCAAAGCGTTCAACTGCTGGCGAAGGGGCTCGTTCGAAGTCTGACTCCGCTCCGCGAGGTGGCCTTTTGCCAGGCCTCGGCACAATGATGCAAGACCGTGTCGACTGGTTGAGCGATGACCGCCAGGATGATTTTGTAGAGTGGAAGGCGGATATCATGGCTCGCATCCAAGGGGCTGCTGCTTGATTACATGTATACTACCCAAGAATGTTTGATTATGAAGGAGGTGCAGGCTGTTCGTTTAACTGATACCCTAAGATATGAATCCAAATATGCTTTTAGAATTCCCATGAATCCCGTAACCAGCAAAATGACTTCGCCCTGTTCTAACCAGTCCAGACCACAGCAATGTCTATGTCCTGTATCTAAATGCTGTCGCTCCCAGAGCAACCAAAATATTCCAAGTCACAATGCAAAATGTGCAACCCGAATCCATGCGCCAAATGCGCCAAAAATCCAAGGTGCTCTATCCCAATACTCAATACCAAATGCTCCTCGTCCGGTGGTGAGGGATAGTCTCATTGTTCTCCGCCTCCAGGCTCTTCATCGTATCATACAAGAAGAAATCGATGAGGATGGCATTAATGCCATAAGTCTTGCGCTGGTCAGTCTCAGCGACCGCTTTTCCTTCCGTTTTGTCCGGCTGATTAACTTCATCTTCACTCGGTGCAGGAAGGTGCTTACTAGGCGGCTTTTTGCCGCTCATTTTGACCTCGGGGTGTCGTCTTTCAATCTCCCGCTTGATCAACTCCACACACCAAATACTCGTTCCTCGGAGCTCAATCTCCCAGTTTGAGCCTGGCTCGATGGGTTTCCGGTCACGGATGTGGCTGTCTAGCTTGGGGGCGTAGCGAATGCAGTTTAGTTGGTGGAGCATCTGGGGGATGCGGTAGTCTGGGGTATATGTTAGGTTCACCTGTGAGAGGAGATCGCATAGATGAAGCAGCTTACCTGCGAACATGGTGATCTTATCGATATCATGGAATTCACCGAAATCTTCGCCGTTGAAGCAGGCCCAGAGGTCGGCAACTAAGATCTGCGCACGCTTGTAGAGACGTACTCTCTTTCCGTGGAAGATTGCCTCATCGCGGAAACAGGAGAAGTTTTCTGTTAGGAGGTTTACCAGTCCTGCGGCCGAGAAGTTGGCACTGTCGACACAGTTTGCGAAGCTCCCTCCAAATTCCTATACTATAATCAGTAATCGTCTTGAAGAAACTTGTAATTGAAGCCATACATCACAAAGAACTTCACCTGCTTCGCGCAGGCACTGCACACGTTCCTTGAACATAGGAATCTCTTCATCTGTTGCTGACCGGAAAACATGTCGAAGCAGCTCCTCGGTACATTTCCCTTCATCCACCCAGAAGTCAGGGGTTGTAATTGGGATATCTGCGAGCTTTCAGTTAGACCTTGTCCTATCAACTAAATGATCTCCGTGAACTAACCTTCATCCAAAGCTCTCTGCAAAATAGCAACGAGACTCCAGTATCCCGTCCAGACCTTGCCACGATACTCAACGCAGAAACGCTTAGGCTCCTCTTCCTCATCAGACCAGAAACTAAAATTCAACAAGTCCATTGTAAAGATGAACTCAACAGTACTCTCATCCTTAGTCTGCGGGTGTAATTCATGCTCTGACCAAGTCTGTGTGGAGTACTCTTTCTTCTGCATCAAACGCCATATCGTTTCGGCGGCTTCCTTGGTGAATTCGCGGCTCACTGCCACATCAATGGCATTGTCAAAGACATACTGCGCACCCTCCAACACCCTAGTCTCTGGTGGTGCATTCTTGGCTTGTCCGCCGCCTAGTCCGAGATGCTGGCGGAGGAGCTCTACCAGCTCGGGGTCTGCTTCATCATCGGAGTTCACTTCCACCTGCTCGTTTTTTTGAGCTGGGATCGGATCTCTTGAAGGCATGATGTGTCACTTCTTGTGAGTCTGAAACAATTGATATGTGGGTGGAAAGATGCAAATGATCGAAGTATCCCCTTTATATCAATTCAGGGGATTCTGCGGTGAGTCAACCACGCGATCAGGGTAGATATCCTGTCCACCCCGGGAGACTTGGTTGAATCCTTGGACGTGGTCTGGAAATAAAACCGAACGTAGGGACTATTTGATCAAGAAATCCCTCGAGTGATCTTTCCAAGTGTTCTCTCGCCACACCGAAAATTCGACCCGATGGCCTCTGGATAGAGTCAAGATTATGTAAGCAGGGGTAATGGCCACTCGGAACTGGCCCTTATATGTTCTATACGTGGATAGTAAATGGTTTGGTAGTTAGGGTATACTGCTTTGTTTGGGAGTAAAGTATCTTGTGATGTGGTACAGGCTCATCTGGGCGACGCTAGAGCTAAGTATTGTAGATCATGCAAGTAAAAAGTAACGTTATGTTAATTCACTATGCAGACATGGATAGGAACACTGTAAGCGTGAGACCAATAACGATATCCAAAGCTTCAGTTTAGAGAACCAGAGTTGTATATAAGAGTGTTATGGTTGACCTTTTGGAACGGGAATGATAGATGCAAGATGTCGGAGATTGGTAGGCCTGGAAGACGATGACAATCGCGATCACAGTCAATTTCCGCTTAGCGATATTGTTAATCAGAGAGTAGAAAGGAGAAGAAGTAGTGGTATTAGTAACTTAGTAGAAGAAGAAGAAGAAGAATTGCTCGTGGTGGTTTCCCCAGATTCGTGCCGTCATCAGCCTCACAACGTTTCCGGTTCTCCAGCGCTTCCTTTCCCTTTTCTTCCTTCACTTGCTGCCGTGACTTTGTCACCTCTTTCACCTTGCCACCTGCCTTTTCAATTTCTCCTTCGCAACGCGACATGTTCTTTTGATCAATTAGACACCAGACTCTGATCACGACCCTCTTTTGCTCCATCATGCGGGACAGCTCCGTGAAGCGGTCCCTGGGGGCGGACCTGACCACCATGGTCAAGACGGTATGGACAGCCCTGGCGCGCATTACTCGTTAATACTACGCACTCTCACGATTACCTGCTGACATTCCCTTCGTCCCTCTAGTCTCGTGTCTTGCTCGTCGGCGCTGGCGGGATCGGCTGTGAGCTGCTCAAAAACCTCGTCCTGACCGGGTTTGGCGAGATCCACATCGTCGATCTGGATACAATCGATCTGAGCAACCTAAACCGACAATTTCTCTTCCGTCATGAGCATATCAAGAAATCCAAGGCTCTGGTACGTCCTATCGACTTCCCCGCGTGATCGCGCCGCTCCCTTGCAAACCCTCCGGAATCCCGCGCCGCGCATTCGCATGAAGTGGGTGCTCCAGTGATAACGAGAACGGCTTACTGACTTATGAAATTGTCATTTAGGTCGCCAAGGAAGTTGCGCAAAAGTTCCGACCTGACGCCAAGCTCGAGGCCTACCACGACAATATCATGGATAAGCAATTCAGTCACGCATGGTTTCAAAGCTTCACGGTCGTTTTCAATGCGCTAGACAATCTCGCCGCGCGGCGCCATGTCAACCGTATGTGTCTCGCGGCTGGAGTACCCCTCATTGAGAGTGGAACTACAGGTTTCAATGGGCAGGTTCAGGTGATCCGGAAGGTGCGCAAGATTTGCAGCGCATCATCTATTCAGATCTGGACGTTACTGACTGCAGAATACACTAGGGTGAAACGGAGTGCTATGACTGTACCCCGAAAGAAGTACCGAAGACGTTTGCCATTTGTACCATTCGCAGCACACCCTCACAGCCGATCCATTGCATTGTTTGGGCGAAGAGCTGGCTTCTACCGTAAGAATGAAGTACCTACTCACCTATCGTGGATACTAACTGGTGAAAAGAGAGCTGTTCGGCAATAGTGAAGACGGAGCTGCAGACATCCAAAATGATGAAAACACGGACAATGGTTTGTTCAATACGATCTTACACATGCAGGACCAGACTGACGGCAATCTAGCAACTGAGATTGCGGAACTGCGCAAGGAGGCATTCGACATGCGGGAGCTCCGAGAAGCACTAGGAACCGACGAAGGATACCGAAAGGTTTTCCAAAAGGTCTTTGGTAAGGATATTGAACGCCTGAGAACCATGAAGGATATGTGGAAGACACGTCAGCAACCCCAGTTGCTTGACTTTGATACCCTCGACCAGACGCTCTTGTCCATTGATCCTGCCATTGCTACGAAAGACCAAGAAGCATGGACCATTGAGGAAAACTTCGCTGTTTTCCGGGATAGGTAGGAATCCAATGTGATCCCCAGCATCAGGTGGAGACTAACTCGCGTTGCAGCTTCAATCGGCTGAGCAATCGCCTCAAGGAACTACGGGCTGAGACAACCGGAGACCAACCCCCGATTTTGACATTCGACAAAGATGATGTGGATACCTTGGACTTCGTTGCGGCGACAGCGAATCTCCGAGCCATTATCTTCCACATTGAAACGAAATCCAAATTCGACATTAAGCGTGAGTTCATCCTACGTTAGTCCCATCAGTGTGGCCACAGCTGAAAATTATTACAGAAATGGCGGGCAACATTATCCCGGCCATTGCTACCACAAATGCGATGACGGCTGGACTCTGTGTGCTTCAGTCATTCAAGGTACTGCAGCAGGATATGGCGCATGCCAAGACAGTAAGACTTCTAACTCCATCTCACTACCACCCCAAGCTAACAATTCGTGTTGAAAGGTGTTCCTAGAGAGGTCCGGTGCTCGCGCCATTAATTCGGAGTCTTTGAATCCCCCAAATCCCAATTGCCCCGTCTGTTCGTTGCTTCAGGTCCGAGTGGAAGCTGACCCCGACGTGGCAACTGTGAATGATCTAGTGGAAGGCGTTCTCCGAATGGAGCTGGGTTATGGCAAGGATATCACCGTTACCCATGGCAGTGAAGAGATCTACGTGGGTGACGGTGATTTAGATGACAACTTGGAGAAGAAGTTATCGCATTTCGGCATCGGACAGAATTCCTTCCTCACTGTGACGGATTATAGCGAGGAAGACGCGCGTGTCGATATCGAGATCATCATCCTTGGAAAGTAGGTTTCTCCAACAACCATCTCCCATGGTTTATCCGCTAATTGGCGCTCAGATCCAAACCCTCTCCCGATGATGCCATGGAGGTCAAGGATAGCAAGCCTGCAAAGCTGCAGGAAATGATCGATATTCCTCTGCAAGCCGAGCCTCAGACGGCAGCGCAACGAAGTTCCGAACCCGCGGCATCTACCAATGGTGAGACTGTGACTGGAAAGCGCAAGAGAGAGGGCTCAAGTGACTTGACCAACGAGCACAATTCCAAACGCGTCGCTAGTGGATTCGTGCCTGGGGTGGATAGCAACGGACCTATCGTTCTTGATGACGACGAAGGGGCCATCTTGATCGATGATTAAATGCCGCAAGAAAACTCCCTGTCTGATCTCACAATGCAGACCGTGGTTTGTCTTTGGTCTCCCGGGTCTTATTGGGGGGTCTTCTCATTCGTGCTCTTACGATTTTCTTTTTTCTTTTCCGTCGGACACCCTGTACCATATGGCATAAAGGCGAACTTCCTTTGAATTGCAAAAAGCAGTGTCCAAGATTTCCTTCTGGCGAACAAGTTT
>ERZ1673737.1496-NODE-1496-length-22243-cov-4.442311_pt1 | contig 22243 bp, 23 predicted proteins | sample MGYA00580211_ERZ1673737 | MGnify/ENA primary metagenome ERZ1673737 (study PRJEB41218, sample SAMN15661789) | gut metagenome | host: Homo sapiens | place: Canada: London | collected 2015-08-20/2019-03-30 | study: EMG produced TPA metagenomics assembly of... | reverse complement strand
GGGTTTCGTCCGTTATGACTGTATTGCAAGTCGCAATGTGGTTGGGTGTGGGCGTTGCTACCATACTTGGGATTGCGAGACGTCAGATTTTATGGCCAGAAGATGCCAAGAGAAGTGCCTAAAATAGAGGACGACTCCATTAAGAACTGAGAAACCAATTCAAATTATGCTAGAATAGGCGCAAAAGCTAAGTTTATGTTCAGAGTCTGGAAGACATGGCACGACATGAATGTATTCCAACCGCAGTCTATGTCTGGTTACTGGGCCACACATAGACTGCCTAGATGCAATTGGACCATGAACCGTCATCAAAACGCACATCGACACTGCGGGTATATGCAATTCATTGATCCCATCTTCATGCAGAGATATTAACAAAAAACCGACTACGGCCATCCTTCCATGGGCAGAGGCACACCTTCCCACTCAGTCCCATTAACCAACTGACCCGCCATATCCTGATCATCCCCAGAACCACCAAGCATGTCATCAGCAAATCCCCAACCCATAGACTCAAGCTCTCGGACGAAGAAATCGCGCTCTTCTTCCATCATCGATGTACCTTCATTGCCACCCATGACATCCTTGTACTGGCGCAGATGCCACCAGTGGGTTAGACCGCGCAAAGCTTGTTCCAGGGGTAATGCCTCTTCGACCTCGGCATCGACGTCTGAACCGGCGAGCCAGTCGTCGCGGAGCTCGGGGCGGCAGTAGAGATAGATAGCGGTAATGACGCGCATGTTACCCTGTCTCCATTTCCGGCCGCAGTATGGGACCTGTGATTTGAACAGCTTGAGGGTGTAGTTGCGGAGATGCGGGTCTGGGATCTTGAGGCCCTTGCGGAGGATGTTGCTGGACTTATACTGCACAAGCAGGAGACAGCGGTGCGCCTTATTGCGGGTGATCTTTTGCATCACGTGCAGGTAGTTGATCGAGGAGAAGAAATTGCGAAAGGAGAAGATCGTGATTGGCTCTTTGGGGGGAGGTGCTGTTGGGTAGCCTAGTTCGTCGACCTCAGGGCGTGTGTGGCCGTTGAATATATCGGCGACTGAGTCTTCCTCGGACAGCCCGCGCATCAGGTTGGGGCGATGCCGAGAGATTGGAGGTGGCATGGCCTCGTCTTCGCTCTCGGTGTCTCCGCCTGAGTTATCATCGCTATCCTGAGCGTCTGTGTTACTGGCGCAGAAGTGGAAGAACCTGGTACATGTTAGGGACTGGCGCGCTGCTTGATGGTGATCGGGCAACTTACGACAAGTCTTCGCGATCATTCTTTTGCGCAACGGCCTGATCGACGTCTTGGTGGGCGAACATCTTGAGGAGCAGAGGGAGATAGTTGGAGTCGAGTAGAAGCTGGGTCATATATTCGAATTTCAAAATATCTTTAGAGGTTAGTCGTATGTTTGGGGAGTCAATTAGGCCGTAGAAACTCACGAGACCTCTTGAACCACTTCAAAAGAAGCACCAAAATTCCAGAGACTGCCTTTCCGGTGATCTCGCGAAGTCTGATATTATCAAGTTCATCGATAGACGCGTCAGAGAACAGATCATGTGAGCCGTGCATTCCATTACTGAATCGTATGTTAGATCCCATCCAAACCCGCTGGGCTTCATTGACCTCACCTCATGTTCTGGCTGTTGTAGCTGCCGGCTTGGCTGACCACCGAACTGACATTCGTCAAAATAATCTTCAAGAAAACTATCGTGATAGATTGAAGATGGGACAAGGTTTGGCCCTGCATGCTGGTTAGATCATGTCATATTCAGCAGGAAATATCACGCACGTAGAAATTCTCAACAGCATCCAGGCGCCGCTGGATATCAGGATCATCTGTCTCCTTCTGCTCGGATTTGGTATCAGGCCGCTCTTCGCTCTCTGAGAGATCCAAATGTTCAAAATCATCCGATAGATCGGCGTCAGGGAAGTGGGCAGCATCCTCAGCGTTCCAACCACGATCGTATATCATGAAATTTTCGCGTTCCTGCCAAAGTTGTCTGATAGCACGGGTCATCTTCACGTGCGTGGAGAAGAGCCTTCCAGCTTCAATGATCGATGCAGGAACATCACTGCCTTCCCAACGCTTGCCAACCAACGTATCCTGACGTTCCGTGGTACCTTTTCCGCCGATACTGTTACTAGAATCATCCAACGGAGGGTACATAAAGGGGAAGTTTTGGTTGGTTTGGTAATTTTGTTTCTTTCCGGCCTTGCCTCCTGGGCCGACGGGCGATGGTGGTGGGGATGGTGCCGGGGTTGCGATGTGAACAGACTGCTGGAGAATAGAGCCATTGCCGCCAGCAACTGATGGACCAACGCCACAGAATATGCCATTCGATGAGTTCATCTTGATCGCGTTGTGTGGAAGAGGAGGGAGAATAGAGTTGTTTTCCAATTCCAAAGGAACCACGAGTGGGGGAGGGTTGTAAGCCGGGTATTTCGATGTGATTTCTTGGCGGAAGACGTGGTAGTCCAAGGGAGAGGCATGGAGGAATGGAGTCCGGCGCTTGGTATCATCTCTATCGGCTGCATGGAAAGGCTCCAGAACGTCTTTGGCTCGCTTTAGGTCATCAACCCCTCCGAAAACAAGGAGGAGCGATTTCCAGAGCAAAAGAAGAATTCTGGTAAGCGGGATATTGGCAGATTCATCCCAACGTAGTCGGGCGATGATTTCAACAATAGAGACCAGCAGATTCGGGTTTGAGTCAACCAATGTATCGCGAATGGGACTGCATCCAATGCAACATGCCTCTTGCCGGCGGCCCACTTCCACGACAAAGTACAAACTTGTGAGGAGCAGATTTGCTTCACGCTCCGGGGCAGTGATGTCACCGGGATTGAGTCGCTCGTGCTCCATGCCATTGACGTCCGTCCCTAGGTTGGTGCGAGTTTTGTCGAAGAGTCGACACATGTATTCAATCAGAGCTGTTACTCCAGAGCATTGCTGGAGGAGGGTGACATTATCTTCGATCCAATCGATCTGCAAAGATTTCCATGGAGGAGCTTCAGTCGACGTGTGAGATCTCTCCGGTGATGGGTAACCCGGAGCCACCTTTCCACCAGTGACGCCCCAAATTCCAGTGAGCAGGTAGCAGATGGTTTCAAGTGCTTCCAGTCGTACTGAGACATCGTCATGCTGCAGGCCGCCGAGTATCTGAGATACAAATGTGCGGCGAACATCTTGTGATACGTTAAGCCAAGATGTCAGCGTGGCTATCTTGCTTTGCTGACAAAAGACATTCCATTTCTGGTTGAAGGTGGCCTTGGTGCCCATGAGCATGACACGATCGAAGTCATTATACTGGAACCACTCTTCCAGTTCATCGGGAAAAGGCTGGGCATCGGCATATTCAAATGCATAAGCTGGCTGCTCAATCTTGGGCATATCATGCACAAGTCTGCGCAGCTGGGATAGACTCAATGAGTCCGTGGGCTGGCCTGGGTTCTCCTGAACCGGAGCCGGAGGTGGTGGCTGCAAAGGCGGCGGAGGAACAGAACTCTCACGGCGGAGTTCTGGCCGTTTGGTGGGTTTTTCAGGTTCAGACGGCGTCATTTCTGCGGTGGGTGCGGCCTGAGACGCCTGTTCCTGGCGAAGCCCCTCAGCCACTTCCTCCATGAGCTGGTCATCTGAGACGGGCGAGATATCAGTCCCAGTTTGGTCGACCTCATCGGCCTTGACAATGTGGTGCTCTTCCATCATGGAGTCACGGGTATCAGATGGGACGTCCATCCCTGGAGGTCGGGCGAGTCTGGGTTTCTGAAAGGCAACTCTTGTGGATCGCCAGATCGGGGGTATTCACACTCCAGGCATCAGCCAAGCCAGTGACTAGTGAGATGTGTACAGTTCAGCTCGCCTCATACAAGAAAATCATTACACATTCCAATTCGTCACGTCCAAAGCAAGCGATGCGAGTTTGAGTTGCGGTGTTGATTTCTGGGAGGGCGGCACGTGACCTGGGGCAATGTTTACACGCCACAGGCACTATCGGACGCTCCAAGAGAGATTTTATAAGACCTCGAATGCTCTCTCGCGTGCTTGAAATTCTGGATAGTTCAAGTTATGAATTATTCTACAATTCGCCTTGGGGAAACTCCTACACGACTAGAAACACCTCTATAAAATGGCAAATTTGTGGCGGTGAGAAAGGCGGTAACTTCACCTGCTTGTCTATTGCATCTCACGCGAACCATTGGGACTTCGAGATTGTATTTAAATTAAGAGTGATATATGCGACAAATGCGATAAATGTACAGGCTGATGCGCGTTCTTTCTACAAAATCGGGGTATACACAAGATGAGTCGAGTTCTGTCCTTAGGCCGTCTTCTTTTCACTACTGCGACGCTTCAATCTCCGAGCTTCCCACCGTTGCCAGCCGGCCTCGGCCAGGTCTTCACTTACCACGAGATCACGGATCCTCACTAACCGAGACACGGTCAATTCCATGGCCCATTCAATCCAGCCGGAGCTTCGCAGCACGCTGGTGAACATGAACCAGACACAAGCACATGTGAAACCGGCGGCACAGCCAGCCAGGACTTGTCTCGGGGTGTGGTAGTTGAGGTAGATACGACTGGCAGCGACACTGGCAGCGCCCATGCAAAGGGCTAGCATGACCAGGACGCGGAGGAGGACGGCAACGTTGGGGTAGGAGCTGGCGGAAGCTTGGCTATGACGGAAGAGGAGGAAGAAGGTCAGGTAGACGGAAAAGAAGGTCATGAACTGGGCGTGCGAGGATGGCATGCCGTAGCCCTTGCCAAACATTTCTGTAACAGTCAGTCAGTTTGAGGTCCTCTGAGGTCCGGGCCATCACCACTTACCCTTTGGTCGCTCTTCTTTAATCAAACGCTTAAGGGCAAAGTTGAGAGCTTCACAGGCCATCTGGCCAGCAAACATGAGGATCACCTCCACCTCTCTGGTTGACCAGACCAATGTTGCGTAGGAGACACATAATGCTTGTGGGATCAACGCCAACCAGGCTGAAACGAAGGACAACTGGTCCTCGGGGTTCTAGATATGTTAGCATTGGCTAAGATAGGGATTAACGCGGGGAGACACACGTAATGGACATGAGTCAAGGACAGAGAGGCGAGTGGAGTGTCCCCCATGGTGGAAATATAGTAGAAAGAGTGAAGTGGAAAAAGAGAGAGAAGTGAAGTACAGTCGAGGCCGGGAGATGTTCAGGGTCTGGGACAGGGTAAATCCGGTCCGTGATAAGAGATACAAAGCCCAACGGCGGGGACTTTTCTCAGGCATCGAGTGGGATCCCACTTTCTTTTCTCTTCTTTTTCTCTGTCTCTTCTTTATAGCATTTCATTTGTTAAACCATGACGCAGCTGCTCTCGCCATATTCTCCTGATTTCTTGTTACATCATTTACTAGACCCCTCCCGCTCTGCCGAACAGTGGCCTCAAATACTCGGGGCGCCGTGAACTACTCTGGTTGGTTTACCACCGGATCTCAGTCGCATCGCTGATTCGAAGTGTTCCTGCAGGAGATTCCCCATTTCTGCCCGACCCTGACACTTCACTCCGATCTGTCGCCACACAATATTTAACCTCTTCGCGACTGCCATGGCCTTCCTGTGCTAAGACATATTGTGGGAGACATATACGGTCTCCGAATCGCAACACAAGACTTTAACGGAATATCACCACATCCCAACGTAAAGTCGACAGAAATCCCGGCGAATCGGTTTCATCCGCCCCAAAATGACTGAACTAGAGTGCGCCGAGGATGACCGCTCCGTCGAGCTGTCGTCCATCGCCGCCATCTTCCCGGAAATCCAGATACAACCTGGGTCACCCTTTAAAGCCGCGCTTGAACTGCCAGTCGTCCCATCGTCGCAAATCTCGGTCTGTTTTCAACAGCCAGTCGATGCTGCACTCAACGCAACCATTACTCCTCCGACTTCCTTGGATGAATCCAAAGGAGAACTCGACCAGCCGCCTGTCAAGGACGTCCATATCCTAACATATTTACCTCCTCTCAGCCTCGAGATCGAACTGCCCGAAGGCTACCCTACCGAGAAGCCACCAATCGTCCATCTTACGACCGTCTCATCATGGCTGCCTGCCTCGGTTATCGACCGGTTATCTGACGACTGCCGCCGACTCTGGGAAGAATGTGGAAATGATCTCGTCGTTTATACTTATATTGATCACCTCCAACAGTTGGCAGAGACGACATTCGATATTCAATCCGCATCGGGAGAAGTGTGCTTATCGCGGGATCTGAAAGTGGCGCTATTGGACTTCAATATAAAAGCGGAACAAGAAAAGTTTGAACAGGAAACGTTTGAATGCGGAGTTTGCCTCGAACCAAAGAAGGGTACGCTTTGCCATCGATTGCTGCGCTGCTCCCACGTTTTCTGCGTCGGTTGCCTGCAAGACTTCTACGGAACCTGCATCCACGAGGGTGATGTAGATAGTGTGAAATGCATGGCACCGGACTGCGAGTACAGCAAGAGACTTCCAGCGCAGGGCGACGGCCAAACGCCACCCCGCAAAAAGCGCGATCCTAGTATTGGACCTAGCGAGCTCCTTCAGATACCGTTGCCTCCGGAGGCAGTTCAGCGATACGTTTTTCTCAAGCGCAAGAAGAAGATAGAAGCCGATAAGAACACCGTCTACTGCCCTCGAGAATGGTGCCAGGGAGCAGCACGATCCAAGCGTCACCCAAAACCGGAAGACCCACTGACCGACGATTTGGAAGTTTCCGATGATGAAGATGGATTTGATCCTCTCGGTCCCGAAGACCAACTGCCTCCAATGGCAGAACGCGTGGCCATCTGTGAAGACTGCAACTACGCCTTTTGCTCTGTCTGCAAGAAAGGCTGGCACGGAGAACTAATACGATGCTATCCACGGCGCACAGGCGAGAAAACAGAAGAAGAAAAGGCAACCGAGGAGTATTTGCGGCTATACACTTCTCCTTGTCCCACCTGCAATGTGCCCTGCCAGAAACAAATGGGCTGCAACCATATGCGCTGTTTCCAGTGCGATACTCACTTCTGTTACCTCTGCTCAAGCTGGCTGTCCGCCGACAATCCATATCAACACTTCAACACCCTAGAGAGCAAATGCTACAACCGGCTATGGGATTTGGAAGGCGGCGATGGTATCAATCCAGACGGAGCCGAAGCACTCCACCGCATCCCCGAAGCGCTCCTGGTTTTCGACGACCCACCACCAGCAATCATCCACGAGGAGGCCGAAGAAAGCGACGAGGATCGCCCTGCATTCGAATTCGACAACGATGAAGACGACCTGCACGGCCGCCGGCATCCACCTCCGCCAGCCCCAGTCCCACCCCGCGTCAATGCCGGTGGCCGACGACCCGGTCGACGCGATCATGCAGCGGCCCGTGCCGCAGCAGCCGAACGCCGAGCCCAAGCTCGCGCTATGGCCGAAGTAAGACACCGCAACAACCGAGACGAGCCCCGGAGGCCTGTCCGGTGGGCAGATATTCCTCCAGCTCCTCAAAATCCACAAGGACCTCTGGGTTATCTCGGCCCGCCCCTTGATGACGAACACGAGCCTATTGCATGGGAAAATAACCACCCTGACCAACGACAGGAAGATGAGGCTCGTGCTGGCCTCCAGCGCTTTCTAGCTCTCGTGCAAAACGACCGCGAGGATGAATGGGATAGCGATGAGTTGAACGATGACTTCTGAAATTACGACTTGATGTTTACAATCTACATCACAACAACGATACAAGGAAATCCTGTTCATCGGATTTCCCAAAAAGCGTCATAATGAGATTGATGCATGTGACGACGATTATGCCTTTTTTTGACTCCTCTATTTAGCTAGTTTACGTACCTTCGGGTTATTTACTGCCTCCCGATTTCCTCTTTTGGTTTCGTTTACCCTACATACTTCTCAGCACACTTTGTGTATCCTTCTGGTGTCTTATTTCTGGCCATCATATTTATCCTTGATTCCCGCGCAGGTACTTTCTTCCTCGATGTGTCCTTCTTGGTTAAATTATGTTTATAGTTCAACATTTACATATGACCCCAAGAGTATATTCGCAATATATCATGTGTTTATTTGAATTTAGGTTCCCAATCTTCAACTTTTTGTTCCAGACTTGGTTGGTTACTTGTAGACCTACACATGAAACGGTTAGGACGCAGGAATTAGCAATTGGTCTGCATTCTCCACTCAGCTTTGTAACTCGCATTATGTTATTCGGCCATTGGTGTTAGTATTGCGCGTCTCGTAGGTATGTGTATGTGGATCTTCAATACATACTCACAACATACTAGAATCCAGGTGTTATGACGTACCCGGATAGGTTACCCTTCGTTGTTCACGACAAGACATTGAAAACGAAAGACTACACAAATATTAGGTTGCAGCGTATCAGGCACCATTGCAGGATCTTGCAGCAAAGTGCGTATGCAAAGAGTGCAAAATTGGCAGGCGCTTAATAACGTCTCTCTGGGCTGATTCCCAATCTGAATCCACCCCGCATCCTACATCATGCACATCATATGGCGCGACTCCAGTGACAGCAAAAACTATGAACAAGCACGCGTGAAGAATGTCTTCAATCTTGATCGCCCTAAATACTTTCCACAGGCTGTAGTCACAGCAACATGCGCAAAGGATGTAATTGCCGCGGTGAAAATAGCACAGCAGGAAGAGTGTCAACTCGCTGTGAGGTCAGGAGGACATTCAACCCCTGTCTGGAGTCTACAAGAACACTCGATCCTATTGAACCTGGGAAGCTGGAAAGAGATCATCGTGGACACCAAGTCAAACACAGCCAAAGTGACAACTAGTGTTACAGGACAAGAATTGAATCGGCATCTACAAACGCAACATGGCCTTATGTTTCCTGCCGGGCATTGTCCGGATGTTGGACTCGGAGGGTTTATGCTTCAAGGAGGCCAGGGATGGAATTGTCGAGTATGTCATTCTTCTTCTGTTCATCCACTGCGTTACTAATAGGTCCTAGAACTGGGGATGGGCTGCCGAGAAGCTACTCGCCGTGGAAGTGGTGACAGCTCAGGGAGAGTCGTTGCTCTGCAATAAAGAACAGCATCAAGACCTCTACTGGGCTGCCCGCGGAGCAGGGCCTCTCTTCCCGGCAATCGCGACTATATTCCACTTGCAACTTTTACCATATCCTGTTGGATTTCGATCCTCGGGATATATCTATCCGGCCAAGATGTACCGCCAGGCCTTCGACTGGGTTCAATCTGTTGTTCCAACCGCTGATCAAGACACCGAGATTGTCATGGTGGCATTCCATTCCGAACCCGATCGCGAGGTATGCTTTAAGGTTCATTTCATCACCATGACAAGTAGCATTGCAGAAGCCGAGGCTGCCCTGATGAAATTGCATACCGGCCGCCCTCCTGGAACACTATCAGAATGGGTGTGTCAAGAGGAAAGTCTGGAGAACCTCCATCAAGGCCAAGCATTGGCAAGTCCGAAATCTCTTTACTATTACACGGACAATGCCTTCATTGGTGAAGGAGCTAAAGTGACAGAGGTGCTAGAAGAAGGCTTTCTCAGTCTCCCTCCTGGTAAATCGTGGGCATTCTGGTCTCCGATGTATCCGTACAGTGAACGGGTTGTCTCAGACATGGCAATGAGCGTGCCATCAACCCACTACTTCTCAATGTATAGTATCGCTGAAAGCGAAGATCTGGCTCCGCAATGCAGGACGTGGGTGGAGGGTACTATGGCTGGGATTAGGAAGTATGCCGTTGGTTCATACTTGGGCGAATGTGATTTCAAGGATTCGCCTGAGTGGTATTGGGGTGCACGCAATGCCCGACGCCTTGAACAAGTGCGCCAGACGTGGGACCCGAGTTCTCTGTTTTGCTCTGTGCATAAGCTCTCAAGGAAATAGAGAACGAGACATACACTTCTTCTTAAACGTAATATGTCTAGGAGGGCCTTTAAGGGGTTCGAATACTATTATCGAAACTTTTATGGGGCCCATTTGCGAAATAAGATAGCTGGCCCTTGTTTCTTCTATTTGCCTACGCAGAGTCTGCTTTTATCGCTTTCTTCCGCTATCGATCCGCAACTAAATCGATACCGATCTAATATTGGTTTATAAAACAGTAATTTATCTACTTGGAGATTTTATACGTCCGAAATAGTGAACTCTTAGCAAAATTATACTACCGATGTCCCGCGAGGGGTTCTATAGTAGTCCGCAGGTAAATGTCCCAAGGCCTAGAAAGGTACAATCAGATGCATTGATCAGTTTGTCGAGGCCTTCTTTCAGAAAGACCCTTACTTCCCTAGTCCCTAACAAGCTCTCTGGGCTCTGTTTCCGTCGCCTTATTCTGAGAAAGCAAACGAGATTCAAGGCTTTCAGAACCCGGCGAATTCATTGCTGCATCTATGTCACGCCAAATGTCGCTACAGGATTAGGGTTAGTTTCGGACTGCTCAGGGACTCTATTGCTCGAACGTATGAGACTCAACTAGGCTGCTATATAATATCTCCGATCGGACTCCGGGTCAGCAAATCATATAAATGAGGGGTTCACTTTGTAGACGGAATTCATCTTTCGGATTCTGTTACAATTTTCATATAGATACACTTATGAACACTGCAATGTCTCAGTCCCCTTTGAACATCGAGTTCGATAAATTGGTTGAAGAATTGTTGCAGACATGGCATGTTCCAGGTCTTGCAATTGCAGTGATTGATGGTGCTTCTACATTTTCCATGGTAAGCCGCGATATCTCTCTACGGCAACCAGTACTTACACAGTACTAGGGCTATGGACTGGCGGTTCTTCCAGATGACCCCGTTACTCCTGAGACAGTCTTCTTTACAGCCAGCACAACCAAATCATTTACAGCCGCTAGCGTATCACTGCTGATAGATGACGCCGCATTGAATCAATCTACAGAGCAGATTCCGTCAGATCTCTCGTGGACTTCGACCATCTCCTCCGTCGTCCCAGAGGACTTTGTTTTAGATGGTGAATATTCAACATCGCACGTTACCTTCGAAGATGCCTTGAGCAACAGAACTGGTCTTCCAGATCATCTCAAGAGCTTCAGGCTAAAGACAACATCTCTTCAAGAAGGCATTCGATCTCTCAGGCACCTTCCACTCGCCGCAGAGATGCGCTCCAAGTATCTATACAGCAGTTACATGTTCTCCGCAGTCTCGTATGCAATCGAGGAACTGACAGGTACCAGACTAGGAGACTTTATGAGAGAGAAAATATGGTTCCCTCTAGATATGACACGCACATACTGGACACCACAAGAAGCAAAAGCAGCAGCAAGCTCCGGAACAACCCTAGCCCACGGCTACGCATGGAACGCATCAATAGAGAAATACACCGAAGAACCAATGCCCGACTTCCCAGTCGTATCAGGCGCCGGCACAATAATCAGCAATGTTCTCGACTACACGAAATGGCTCCGGTGCATGATGACCCAGTCCTCTTCAATAAGTCCCGCCGCCCACGCAACACTCATCGAACCACGCATCCACTATCCTCAGCAGGCCACAAATCCATTCCCTTCTCCGCATTCCTATGCCCTCGGGTGGAGGATTGATAGTTATCGAGGCCAGCGCGTGGTCTGGCATACAGGAAGCTGGACTGGATACGGCTCAACGATGATGTATCTACCTGATCTCCAATGGGGATTGGTTCTCAAGGCCAACACGACTGGGACGAGTAATTGCGTGCAGACGGCTTTGTATATGCATCTGGTAGACGACCTGCTTAGTACGCCAGTCTCTGACCGAATCGATTGGTCGGTGGAGCTTCTGCAGCTTCGGGATCGGAGGAGAGTGGATAATGGTAATGCGTTGGGTCGACTCTATCCTGATTTACCTTGTCCAGTAGACCCGCCTTTGCTTTCGCTTGGGACCTATGCTGGGCAATATCATCATGCTGGGTATGGAGATATGGAGTTTGAGCTGTGTGGAAATGCACTCGTTGCCTCGCGGCTTCTTTATGAAGTCTCCATGGTGATTCGGATGACTCATGCTACTGGGGAGTTCTGGATAGCGAAATTGGAAATTGTGAACCAGGATCCGCGCGATCAAGAAATTGTTAGGGCGAGGTTTCAGGTCACGGAGTATGGGATCGCAGGACGGGTTGGGTTGGATTTGGAGCCTGCGCTTCAAGGTCAGATGATATGGTTTGAAAGGATAACACCATAGTGTTCGCTATAGCGTCCAATACTCGATCGTGGTGGGATGAGTGATAATAAGGTTGTTGGAAAACTTTGTGTGGAGCCAATCATGTTGAAACTGTTAGAGCCTCAACTGGATGCGCAAGTTGAGGTTGAAATCGTGATGAGAAAGATTGTCTTCCTCCGGCAGCATTGATAATTCATCACGAGGGACCAAATTAACATATAGAGTTCGTATGGCTCGATTAAAGTACATATGCAATTGTACAATTGGGCGCCACCAGGTGGATCTGACGGTTTCAGTAAACAATGTAAACGGTTCTTTTACAATGCGATCAGCAGTCTCCCAATACTATGATCATTTCCTCCAGTTATGCCAGAACTCGTAGCTCATGACAGTATGATCGCAGAACATCAGAAGAAGCCTGTAATGTCGGGATGGGTGCGATCCATGCCAGGTCTCATGGGGTTGATACACATCCGAGGCGTGGGCATGGATTTCAGGAAGTGTGAGATTCGGAGGACCATCGAACATGTTACAAGCACGATTGCTAGTTTGGGATCCTTGTTCTCGCGTGGAGTCATTCTGGCCAGCAGGTGTAGACTCGGTGAAGGAAGCATCCTGGTCGGGGTTATTGGAAGTAGTGGTGGCTGGATCGTCGTCTGACTGATCATCGTTATCAGGGTTCAGTATGCGGTAGTTGAATTCGAGCCATTCGTCAGGATCGACATCCCGAGGGATACAGGGTACATCTGGCGGGATCTCGAATCCTGGCATAGGGCTCACAGCGATGCCAAGAAGAGGAACCATAGGTCGTTCATCGGCCATCTCCTGTGTAAAGAAAGGGACAATCCAGTCGAGGCGGAAGGAAACGCCGATTTCCTCCTGCCAGGTAATGGTAATGATAGCGACACGGCCTTTTTGGGATGCAGCGACAACAATCCCAAGTTCAGGGACATACTTGACCATGTTAAAGCGATCACAGGCAGCGTTAATCTCCTCATTCATGTAGGAGCGTTGCCAAAGAGGTGCTTTGCAGAGCGTTTGAAACTCGGCGTCAAGTGGGTATGGAGCCAAACAGATATCACGCTCGGAGAAATGTAGGAGGGGGAAGAATCGAGGTTTAGATGCTAAGATCATAGTCAGCATTGTTAAAAAGTGCATGTATGCTTGTTCTTGACGTACGATGAACGGGGATGCGCTCCAGAGTCGGTAGGTCATTCTCCTCAAGAACTGGTGGCACAAGAAGTTCGAATGGGTGGACGTCGGAATTTTTGTTGTCTTCTTCAATCAAATCGGTAATAGGAGGGGTTTCACGAAGCCATGCACGGGGCGTAGTGTTGTCCAGGTCAGTCTGAGAGTCTCCACAAGCCTGTGGGAGATCCTGCTGTGAACTTGAATAATGGGGTTGAGAGTCAGGCCCGACACAGCAATCGGGCGAGAATATATCCTCGGGCAGGGGCCTGTGGGTCATAGAAGACCTAGAAACCCTGAGAGCAAGGGCCACTGACATTTCGCTGATCTGGTCCATTGCAGTCGTTACATTGAGTATCATCCGATTCCGCATCATTTTTGGTATTGGTTGACATCCACATGCATCAATTTTCAGACTGTGTCGTTGAACTCTGCGTGGGTCTATGGGCAAGACAAACCATCCCCTCTGTGGAGGGTTGTTGTGCGGATTTCCAAGATAGGACATCTGGATGGGGCTCAAGTCGTCCCAGACCCTCCATACAACGACCCGGTTGAAAATGTCAGTGCTAACCATCCACAAGCCATTCGGGTCCAAATCAAAGTTGGCAAATGACACGCAAGGAATGTTTTCGAAATGACCTTTGTAGCTCATCCGCAAGTTGCGTTTGCGGTGATTGGGCATTTGGTGTTTGATCTCATTGAGTTGATCCAATTTGTTGACTTTGACCCAGATTTGCTCTTCTCCTTCATCGTCTCCCGATTCCATATTATGAGAAGGGCTTGGGTCGCTATCTTCACGCTCTGGTGCAAGGTCCACCATGGCAAAAGCAAAAACCGTGATATTGCCGGTGTTTGAGCTCACGGCAATCAGACGGGCGAACTTATGAGTTGCCAAGCCCCAAGCACTCTTCTGGACATACTCTGCGAAGAAAGGTTTTATTCCAATCCCATCAAACGGTCTTTTTTGTCCGAATTCTGCGCACTGATTAATTTCTGAAAAGATAGCCTCAACGTTGTAGCCAGTGACGTTGCCAGAGTCCGTCGCCAGTAGCAAAACTTCGTCGACTCCCAAATCATCCACAATGATATGGTTTATGATATGAGGTGCCGACGGATCAATGTAGCCAGCCGCCTGGGGCTGCTTCATCACTGGGTGGATGATCATTTCTGGTCGGACACCGAGCAGCTGTCGGGATCCTTTCGGGATCCATACGTATATATCGCAGCCATAAGCCACAAATAACAGGTTTCGACGTTGCGAGAGTGCAGCCTGTTCGAGGTTAATGGGAAGATCAAGTCAATATGCGCCTTGATAGGTACTCACCAAGTTACATCTCCAGGTAGCTATATCCGGACCGTGATTGTCACCTCTCCTTCGTGCCAGTTAGCTAAATATCATTCGCGCAATGTATCCTAGAACACCAACCTAGGAAACTAGCGCAAGTCAGTTCATAGCTCTCACGTGAGGTTCTTGCAGACAAAGGAACGTACTCGCTGCTCCAGCGTTTCAACATTTAGGGCCTTGAGATTAGGCCTTATCTGTTCAAGGCGTTGTTGAAAGCTTGCGGGACCTGGATCCTCGATATGAGGGGAAGCCATTGCGGCAGGCTAAGGGCGGTTGTCCGCAATTGCGGAGCGAAGGGAAGAGTACTTCCTCTGGTATGAGCAGTGAGAGTCGGGAAGCTTAAGCGAAAGTGGTGGTACTGTCATTTCCAAGGGTGTGAAAGAGGAAGAAGGGAAAGTGGTCAAACTGTGTAGACAGGACATCGTCAAGTTGCTGAAAACATTCGATGACAGCGGGGAGAAGTGGATCGGGCAATGATGAAATCCAATGTTCACCGCCCTTGGCAGCTGCCACTCTCGAAACGGCTTCAGCTTACACCTCCGCTTTTCTTTTTCAAGTCATTCACAATGGACCTTGTTGCTGGAGTGCGCAAAGAGGGCAGCCGGTAAGTTGATACAAAACTGTGAGACTATTTGAACTTTGCTAATTTATGTCGAAGCGGCGGCCGCAATGAATTCAAATGGTCCGATGTCAAGGACTCCGCCCATCGCGAGAACTACCTGGGCCATTCAGTAATGGCCCCGGTCGGCAGATGGCAGCAAAACCGCGACCTACAATGGTACGCAAAAGGTGACGGCGAAGATGAAGAGGCACGACTGAGAAAGGAGCGAGAGGAGCTCCAGCGTGTCAAGGACGCCGAGGAGGAAGCTATGGCCGTCGCCCTAGGTCTTCCCGTGCCCCCAAAAGCCTCTGAAAACGCAAATATGGTTCCTCTTGGAGGGAACGGAAGTAAAAACACGCAACTGAAGGATGAGGAAATGCCGGACGCCGGGACGAGGGAGAAGGAGCACCGTTCGAGTCGCAGACACAGACATGATCGCAGCCGGAGCCCACGACGAGAAAGGAGACACGATCGCAGTGAAGACCATGGTCGTGAAAAGGATCGCAGACACCGACGACACCACGATGACAGAGAACGTCATCATCGCAGCCATCGACACAGATCCCGGTCCCGATCTCGCGGTAGAGATCACCACAGACGCCGGTCAGCGTCCCGCTCTAGAAGTCGACCTGGTCGCAAAGATGAAGAACACCAGAGACGTCGACGTGCGGAGCGTAGCTACTCTCCAGCTGAGCGCCGGCGTCATCCCGAACGCAGAAGGGACCGTGACGATCGTGATCGCCGACATTGAGCTACGACAAGGGATACAGATTGACTACATTAGCCTGGCGTTGGAGGACTTGTTTCACATGGCGATTATGAACCGGCTCTCGCAACGATCACTATATATCTAATCTATGTGACGAGCATACAATCTTTACTGGGATAACCAATCCATATCATTTTACCATAATTTCCATTCCACTCCGATCTACGTTTGCGCCGTCTCACATCTTCGATGCGCATTTTCTATATCTGCAAGAACAAAGCGAGAATGTGGCTGGCAGTGAGATTTATATTGGCTATCAAGACATCTAAGGGCACACTGTATTTCTCATCAAGCCCCAAAGTAGCTTACAACTCGTCATGGACGGTCTCTCCGATCTTGGCCAAATCCGGCATGGACATCATGTTCACCACCATACTGGTCCAGCCGGTAAAGTGCTGCGTGCGCTGGCCATTACCCGAATCAGGGTTGTACTGCTCCCAAGCGAAGCCAGTCTTCTTCCACTCACGGAAGACATTCTCGACCAAGTTCTTGCGCAGCTGAGAGTACATCTCCCGCGCCTGTTCCTGGTGGTCACCAGGAGCCAATGCAATATCCTGTAAAAGGATGTCAGAATTAGACGGGATATAATCAAGATGGAATCACTTACATAGAGATTCTTCAACACCAAGTAGTTGATGTTAATCCAGACAGGGCTTCTCCAATAATTCTCATCGGTGTCGTAGAACTTATCCTTCTTGCTCAAGCTACGAATACCATAGTCACTCCACAATTCTTCGGGGTCACTGATCAAGTCCAACACGGCCTTGAGGCGAGGATTGTCAGGGCCCAGCATGCCAGTCAGGAAGGGGAAGATGGAGATGTAACCCTTGTGGCAAACATGGACACTGTCTTCGAAGGAATCGATAGTCGCATCACAGAATGTTTGCTCCTGCTCATCCCAATGTAGGTCATCAATGTTGCGAGTGATAGCGGTCTCGTAGTAGGCGAACTCTTCGGCATCATCTTGCTCGCCGAGGCTCTCTGCAATGCGACGCATAGTGCGGGTCATCATGCCCATCCAGCTGATCAGATCAACGTGCAGCTCGCCGGGGTGAGGTGGCTGAGGCCTGGGGTAGTCATCAATTCCAGAAGTGAGGATATGCTGCACCGAACGTCCGCGCCAGCGGTAACCCTCCTTAGTGGAGAAGGCTTCCCGGTCGTAAGACTTGATGTCGCCACGCTGAGTGTTTCTGTACCAGAAGTAGTGCTTTCTCAGGAGTGGGTAGAATGAACGAAGGTATGCCTCAGACAACTCGGGGTGGCGGACAGTAGCAGAGCGCAGGCTGGCGGTCACGTCCTGGTTATCCAGAGTTTCAGCATGGATGCTCTTGTTGCTCTTGACCTTGTCCATGAAGGCTTCCAGGGCCATGAACAGGGTAGGCGGGTTGGCGTAATGAGGGTACTGGACGGTAAACTCAGCGGGAACCTTGCTGCGTGCCTCTGCGCCGAGAATATGATCGCGAGCAATCCATCCATCCTCGTCCATAAGGTTGAACCAGCTCTTGATAATCTCAAGCCTGTAAAGAAGTCAGTGTGGGCCAAAATCCATGATCGAAACGATGTAGACGTACGCAAGGTCGGTATCATATTCAATCACGGGCATCAAGTGGAAGCCTTCATCCCAAAGGAATCCTCGGGGGAAGAACGGCCGAGAGGGTACACAAGTGAAAAGGTCCTTGGGTCCTTCAATGACAGGCTGCACCGCAGCTCTGGCCTCGGCAGTCTCCTCCCAGAAACCTTCGTTCTCCTCCTCGTACGCAGGGTTAGCAGAACGGTCCACAACATCGTCTCCGTGGAAGAAACCGATGCCACCGATGAGGTTGGACAGCATGGCCTTGGAGAATTTGGAGTACTTCGGCGAGTCAAACGGCGCCTGTGGTGGGAGAACCTTGTCGAACGTTTCAGAGAACGAGGCCGAGGCATCCTTGATCTCCTTGGTCAGGGTTTCCGAGGTCAATGGTTCAGGTGCAGAGCCCGAGGAGAACAGAACGTCGAACTCGAACGCGCCTGTGAAGACCTTTTGGACAAAGTGTGCATTGCCCTGGCCAGGATTGTGCTTGATGGTAAAGAGCTGGGGAGGAGGCGGGATGTTCTCCTGTCCATACTCCTCAAGAGCTTTATCAACCTCACTTTTCAATTGAGTGAAATAAATCCCTTTTGCCTGCCAAAGTTGTTCCTCGGGGAAAGACACACTGCCCACCAGGCTGTTGGTCAGTGGCCGGTTTGCGGAGCTAGGGTGGCCAAAACGAGGATGCTTGTTGGTGTCCGGTCCAGTGGTGACATCAATAGAGAAGTCACCAAGCTCCGAGGAGTAGCCACTGAGCTTCACGTTGCCCGCGATGCCAGAAGATTCCTCGTTGGTGTCGGTCTCAACGCCCACATGGCCCAGTCCCTCAAGAGTGGTATAAAAGATCATCGAGACGGGTAGGTCGGGGCTAGCACCCTCGCGAGGCACACCCTTGACGCGGAATCCCCAGCTACCTCCGTTCTGGCCACCAGGGACCTTAATGAAGTCGATGGTAAGGTCCAAGTTGTTCCCGGCATCGTGAATAGTCTCCCGTCCACCCTTGCGGATATCGTACTCATCCCAGCCATACCCGGTCATGCCTTCATTTTGTTCGCAGGTGTGCCTAAAGTCTTCAAGATGTTAGCTTCCCAATCCACGCAACGCAAGCAAGCAAACAGGGATCAGGGATCAGCAACGTACTCTGTTGAGCACCAATGTATTCATCGACCTTGCCCCAGATTAATCCCGCAGACAAACTCTTTGGAATGCGAGGACGCACTCCAAAGTAGAGGTTCGATTTGTAGGGTCCCCATAGCAGGGACTGGTTGCTGGCGCGTCCAGACTCTCTAATCAAGGCGGACACATCACTGGGATCCTCACTTGCAACGATCCCAGTCGCAGAGAGAAGCGACGATAATAGAAATGAGATCCCGAGATGACGCATTGTGCAAAAAGCGTCACTCAATTGGTGAACATTGGATAGTTGTCAGTTTCAGGTCGCGGAGCTGTTGTCCTCTCCGCATTACGTGGCCCGAGCTCCACCTCTGCAGGCATCTATAGATCACCAAGGCCAATTTTGACAACCAGAGACACTTAATATACTATATTATGGCTATTGACACTGTACCAATGGTCTATCTCAGAAATGGTCGCGCGGATCCAACGATGCTATCTTCGCACTCTTTGCCTGTCCATCAAACACAAACTCGCTCATAAGCTTGCCAGTTCCCGGGGCATTTTGGATACCCCAGCATGTATGACCAGCAGCGAGGTAGAGACCCTTGACACCAGTCAGGCCGACTAGCGGGCCACCGCCAGAATCACAGTTGGGGAGATAGCAAGCCTGGCGCGTGCGAACCTCACCGTCGCGCAGATTGTCAGAAATACTACCCACCTGGTCGATGATTTCCTGGCAGCGTTCCTGGTCTACCTCGACTTCTGATGAAAGCTTCGGTAGAGGGACTATCCTGTCTCCCTCACCGCATGCATACACCGTCCTATCAGGGCGCGCGTAGATCTCTGGCGCAGCCACTGTTGGACGAGACTTCTTCTCCGGGTTGAAGTTTGCTGGGATCTCGATATTTGTAAATAAGCAGTAGGCACTGACCGGCTCCTTGGGCTCGATCACCACGCTGTGTGCCCGCATAGCTGAGATCGGGACCTCTGGGAGAATGGTTTTGGTCCAGGGACCAGCAGCAACAAGCACATCGGTAGCTGCGATGGTCTGTGTTTCTCCGGACTTCTTGTCGGTATATGTCACCGATTCCACAGAGCTCTTTGAGCGATTGATATCTGTGACCTGTCCAAGAACAATATTTGCGCTCTTCTCCTCGGCCAGCTTTGCAATGGAAGTAGTAAACTGGTAAGGATGCACTTGGGCAGTTTCACCAGGCCCGCTCATGCTCTCATAAGCCCGTAGAAGTTCAGGCTCAATCCAGTCCAGATCCTGGGGGATTTTGGCAGATTTCAGCTTGGACAGAGCGGCTGTGCTGCGTTTCTGGAGGGACTCCGAGCTCCCATCCTCGGCTTTCTTCTCGGTGAGAGCGCGACCTCTCACGACCAGTTGTCCACAGTTGACTTCTCTGTATCCCCATCTGTTTATACCATCATGCTCTTTTGCGAGCTCGGCATGAAGCCTGTAGCTGAGGGCCACGATATTGCTGGGGTAGGCCCATTGCGCGAGCATACCACCCGCTTTTCCTGATGCCCCGCCAGCAATCTCAGAGGCCTCGATGAGTGTAACTTTATGGCGGGCGGGATCGAAGGAGGGGTGTCTTGTAAGATAGTATGCAGAGCAGCATCCAATGATGCCACCACCTGTGAGTGCTCCGGTCAGCGAGTTGCAATAAGCGCGGGGTACAGTCGCAAACAGTGTACGCTTACCAACAATAACAATCTCACGGCGTTCTCCTGTGGGCGACATTCTCAATTTCGGCGCTATCTTTGGGACTATAGATCGGAAGGCAGCCACTGTGTGGGTAGTTGGAGAGTGCAGGTTCGTTCGGCGCACCAATACGTGGGCATAAAAAGGGCCTACGTCACTCAACCTGTTGCATGTCCAGTCAAATTTCGTGCCAACTATCAAGTCCACCATGACCGGTATTCTACATGTTAAAGTGGTCACATTGTTGGATGATCTTGTTATTTTACTAGAATTTTGAGTATCGAAAGGGTAATTCCACCAAGGCTAGTGCAGGTAGAGTGAAATGTCAAGAAACCATGCTCCGCAAATGCAAATCGTGCCAGAGAAATAGAAGAATGTCCGAGGGTTTTGGATACAGAGAAATGAAAGGAGTAGATCTGGGGAACAACCGAAGACTCATCGCGAGGGACTGAGCGGCCGGTTGAAACCGCCCTGGCGGTTCATGTACTGTCTGTACTCAATCTTCTTCTCCTTCCGCACACCATAAATGTCGTTTCCAGGAATCTTGGTGTTCTTTGTAGTGCGGAATCGAGTGAATCCCATGGCCTTGCGCATTTGCGCCTCGATCTCGTCCTCGTCTGCATCCTCGTTGATGTCCACGTCCATCTCATCTTCATGGCGAGGCGCTTCCGGTGCGCCATTTGCTTTCCGAGGATCCTCTCGTGATCGAGGGTCTCTGCGATCGCTCTTGGGGCCCCGAGGAGGTGAACGGGCCCGTGTGCCATACCGAGCGGGGGATCGCGAACGCGAGCGGTCGCGGAACTTGACGCTTTTTGGTACAGTTCCTGAGAGTTCAAAGTCAGCAAAATGCTAGTATACCACGTAATCAAAGAGTTCTTCTACCTCGTCTGTCATAATCGCGCTCCCGGCTGATGCTCCTCTTCCGATCCTGGGCCCCGCGGCCATCTCTGTCTCCGTCCCTTCGGTCTCTATCGCGACGATCCCGAGACCAGCTCCGTTCTCGTCTTCTGTCCTTGCGTTCTCGTGAGCGTGAGCGATATCGGCTGTCGCGTCGATCGTCTCGCGGTGGTGAAGCTCTGCGGTCGCGAGCTGACTCCGGGTCTGATCCGCGGGGCTGGTTATCATTTGAATCCCACATGGCCGCGCTGTCGACTCGACGAGCGCGCTTTGCAGGTGGCTCCGCCATCGTGGAAAGGGCCCGGTCAGGTCTGGGCGTTGCCCCGTCTGTGGTGTGGTAGACTGGAACGGGTAGGGATTGGCCCTGCTTCGTGGTCGAGGAGAGCTTGTTATCAGAGCCAAGCTCAAGAGCAAGAAATCTAATGGGCGTATGGGTATTCGTGTAGAGGGTATCAAGTTGTCGCAATTGTGAGTCTGCCCAAGTCTCGGGTCCAAAGAGAAGTTTATTCCGGTGGCGGGTAAAGACCACTCGCGCAGTTTGTGACATGGCAGAATTGACAGATCTATATCTGCAATATTTCTATTTTTAACCACCCAAAACCTCGGTTTCGGTGGGTTAGAATAATTTATTTTCAAGGGTTCTAGCCATTAAGTCTGAAGGCTTGAACCATAATGTCAAACTATCCGATGTTATGGAAAAAGTCCCAAGACCCTCTGATATATATTTCGGGCCGATGGATAAATTTCTTCCTAGACTGATAGGATTGATAGAGATAGCTCTTTTATGCGCTGTTCATCGATCAAAGAATGTTAAATATGATGAGGCGTCAAGTTAATAACAAAACCAAAAGCCACTGAACTATACTTTCACTCACATGGAAGTTTTACCTACAAGACACCTGAGCATATACC
>ERZ1673737.1494-NODE-1494-length-22283-cov-4.298992_pt1 | contig 22283 bp, 18 predicted proteins | sample MGYA00580211_ERZ1673737 | MGnify/ENA primary metagenome ERZ1673737 (study PRJEB41218, sample SAMN15661789) | gut metagenome | host: Homo sapiens | place: Canada: London | collected 2015-08-20/2019-03-30 | study: EMG produced TPA metagenomics assembly of... | reverse complement strand
CCTGTACTCACCTTCTCTTTCAACCATGTCGGGCCCCAACGACAAGCGGGAGGATCCGAATCGTCAGGATCCCCGCTGGAATCAGGACGAGCAGGCTCCCTATGTACGTGATGTGCTGACCGGGCTTTTGTGCTTTTGTACTGATTAAAGAAAAAGTATCCCCCGACCTCTTATCCTCCACCAGACGAACAACATCGTCCCTATCCGTACCCGCCTCAATACGCGCCTCCTGCCTACCAGTATCCAGGATATCAGGCGCAGTATCCAACTTCACAGTATCCGCCTCCACCCAACATGGCGGCCATTCACGGACAAGATCCCTACCGCCTGCCTCCGCCGCCTGGTGCCTACCGTGGAGATCCTTATGCGCCCCCTCCAGCACCTCAAGGCCCTTACCAAGCAGCAGCTCCTCGCCAGCGAACCGCCATTGCATGCCGATACTGTCGGCGTCGGAAGGTATGGAGGATTGGGTTGTTTAGGGAAATGATCGCGCGCTGATTCCAACCTAGATTCGTTGCTCGGGATTCGACACCTCAGCAGATGGACGGTGCAGCAACTGTGTTCGATTCAACCAAGATTGCATGTTCACCCCAGTCTCGTCGCAAACCCAGGCCTTTGTGCCCGCGCACGCCGCCTACCCTCATCTACGAAATGGACCGGCACCCGGTGTAGGGGGACGACAGCCTGTCCTGTACGGCGCCCACGGGCAGCCACTGCCACCTCAGCAGCAGCCGCAGGGACCCGAGACCACCCTTCCGCCGCCCCAAGGGATGTACTATCAGAACGGACGACCCCCCATCGATGGTGCCCCGCCGCCCCTTGCGTCAGGTATGCCCGATCCGGTAAGGCCACCATTCCCTATCTAGCGCGAGAAGAAGGGCCTGATCTAATGATGCCACAGCGACACCGCCGAGGCTCGAACGGAGGATTCGAGTACCCTGATCCTACCAATTTAGCACCCGTGACTCCCGCTGGCTCCGCGCCCGGATACCAAACTCACACTACGCCGAGCCCTTACAACTATCCCCCTCCACCGGTGCACGATCGACGCACTTCACCGCAGTCGGCCTATGCATATGATGCCCGCCACTCGTCCTCGCCGCACGGATCGCCCTTCCCACCCATGCAGCCTCACCAGGCACCTGTGACAACTCACTCGGTTGCCCCTCCGAGCAGTGCTCCCCCTCAGTCCAGCGCAACCCCTCAGCCAGGCGGTGTGACCCCTCCTCCTACCTCTACACCTGGTGGCTCGCAGCGAGGCGGATTGAATGTGCGCGATATGCTCAATCCCGGTGATTCCCAGGGCCGATCCAGCACCGACAGCGACATGCTCAATGCACTGAACCGCCGCGGCCCGCAATAGTCATTTCTACGCGATCAATTCTAGGAAACTAGGGCGCAAAGAATGCGATTACGAGAGCGGTGGGGAAATAGTGTTCAATGGAATGAGATCGTGTGCTGGCCACACGGTCTGAGAGCCAGGTGTTGAGTGTTTGGAATTGAAAGGAAACATCGGTGGTTTTGTCGGACATTTGAGCTTGACGATCCATATTCGAAAATGGAACCCGAGCTTTCCCGATCTAATGAGACGATCGGAGCAAGGGGATACTCGAGATACATTCCAGACGATTCCGAGCACGCAGGACGATTGAACGCGACAGCAACGTCACTCTCCGATCCGTTATGAGACCACCATACGCGAACCCACGAGCTTCACGAGCAACCTGAGAACTTGATACCGAGACTTCCAGATTCTTGGGCTCTGGTATTATTGGCCTACGAATTTTTATTTCTATATTTCTTTTTTATTTCTTTTTTCTTCCATCATTATCGACTTCGATATCTGATTAATTGTAGATCCAGTTTGGGTCTGCGAGGGGTTTCGATCTCATGTTTGGCTTTCCCCCTGGATGCTCGCATGCCGTTCAACTCGAATTCCGAATTAACCCTCTCTCCGTCATCTTGGCATACATTTCCAGTGTGACAAAACATGAATTGCGTTTTTTTCCAATTTCGGGTGGCTATTTGAAATCTTTGCATGCGTTCGGTTTCCATTCGCGTTTTCGCACTTGCACTATTATCGGCTTTTTTGCTTTTTTCCCCTATCTATCTTACATCGGGAAGGCATTCGTCTGTTTGAGGATGTATGTCTGGCCATCTGTTTCTTCGCGCGAGCGGCTAGAAGACCGGGGTCGGCTGTGTCATCATTTCTCCCTTGATTGTGATTTTGCATTGGGCCTGTTCTGATCTTTTTTTCTGCGTATTTCTTTCTCTCTTTTTTCTGTTTCTCTTTCCCTTACTCTTGACTGTCTTTTCATTTTCCGTCTATTAAATGTCTGCTTATAGTTATATCCGGGAGGCTGTCTGATCAATCTTTCTGCTATTCAGTTATTGCATGTTTCTTGCCCGCTCTTGTTCCTGCTACTACTGTTACCGTTACGTGTTCCATGTTTCTATCGTTTGGACCTGTGTCCCTGAGCGCTTTCTGATGAAATTCCATTATGCGACTTATATCGATATTGATACGTCTTCTTTTCGCTTTCGAGTCCGACTCGGATCTCGAATCTCGGATCTTAGGAGTTCTTCCCTTAACGCGTCTTACATCTGGGTATTAGTTTGTTTTCGTGCAATTCCCTTGCTCGTCTATTAATCGTTCTTTTCTCTTTGAGAATGGAAAGTTACATGGGCTCAATGGCTCTAGTTTCGGCCCTGGCTTCGGGATTAGACTGGACTGTGTGGCTTGCTGCATCCTGCGAGGGAGGCAGCAGGTATCCTTGGCTGCATAATGAAACTCGAGTGTCGCATTCAATACATGTCCATTAGTGGAGAATGTGTACTGCGTGGTTTTGTCTAGATTGCGGAAGATCTGCAGCTGCGCCTGCATCTGTGTAGCCAAACCATACGCCTGGGCTCGTCGTTAGAAGGGACAGCCACGTGACAAGCCCTAACTTCTGAGGATGCATAGAATTCGTTGCCGCAAGGTGATGCAGTTGGAAAGTGCTTGGGATGGCTGCTATAGCTATTGAATTGAATTATCTACTACATGCAAGTAAGACTTTGATCCACAACTTTCAGTGTAGTTGTCACGTTCCTTTTGTTACAGAGAAGGAGAAAGAGGGTTGGTTGGGGGCTAAACCGGGTGCCACCGAGCTATCTTCCTCTCAGCATTATGCATTACTAGTCCAGTGTCTTAGATACAAGTATAAGAAGCAAGGAAAGGAAGCCAGAAGTGACTATGCTGGAATTGAGATGATTAAGAAAATCAGTAAGACCAACAGAACTAGATACTTAACAAAAAGAAAAAGTGGGATCACAAGCAAAAAGAAAGGAAATTGAAATAGAGACTATGGAAGCGACACGCAAGACCTGCCTTGAGATGGATTCTTGGTCTTGCAATGCGATGTGAAATGAGCGTGGAAAGTGTAAGGCAAAGAGATGCAGGGAATGAGCTTTTGCAGTGCTAAAACGCTAGGGTGTTGACGAGCGTGACGTTGAAAGTGAAAGGCAATAGCTGGTTGACAGGGTGGCTGATAAACAGACGGTTTGGAAAGGAAGGCATATTAACGGGATCGATCATGTGCTTGTTTATGGTTGGGGATAGAGTCCAGGACTTGAGTCATCTTCTTTGCGCGAACAGGATCCTCGACGGTCATACCTCGGCGCTTGAGGGTATTCTCCACAGCTTCGACGACCTGGTTGAAAGATGAGGCGGCACCACGCTCTTGCTTGAAACGGGCCACGCCGAGATTGCCTTCCAGACCGTGTTCGAGAACGGTATAGAACTCGGCAGTGAATTCGACTTCCCGTAGACGGAGGACTGGCATATGGTGAGTGCTACGGATAAGGAAGTGGGAACAGAAAGACTCACAGTTTGCTTCGCTGACACGACCGTGAACGACACTGTTGGACTTGTCGAGCCACACATCCTCCATGCCATAGTCTCGCCATTCACGAAGGAGCTTGTATAGCTCTCTGCGGCCTTTCTGCTTCGAGCAGTTGAGAGCAATCACTCGGCTCGCAGGCTTGATCTGGAAAACCCGTGCAAACCAGTTGTGATTAGCGACCGAGCGACGCTTGTTGCGGAAGGGGTGCTGGTAGTCATCAGCGTCAAAGGAGCTGTCAGTGTCAGGCATTCCGTTGGAAACTATGGAAGATTGACGTCTGTCCTGAGGAGATGTGGCTGGCTTTTCGGTCTCTTGCTCTGTACGTTGGTCAGATTGGCAAGTTGGGATGTCTGTAGTAATGTACTCACCATTGAAAGTTTCTTGCATGTTCTTAGTAGATTTCTTGGGCATAAGCTTTTTGAAGATACCACTGGTAAAACGATCCATAGATGTCTTGCGGGTGGGAACCCGTTGAGTGCTCTCGATAGGAGCGGGGGTTGGCTCCAGAGTAATGGGCTTGTGTACTGTTGTGCCTCCGCTGGGAAAGATCGGGTGAGAGTCCTTGGGTGGCAGAGCCGGTGGAGTATCCGAGCACTGGGAGCGGTGCTTGAACCATGACCATTTCTTGCCTTCCCGGCGTGTGTTGTTCCTTTTGGGGGATAGAGGTACTTCCTCAATGGGTGCCAAACCGCCAAAACCAAACGCAGGAGGAGCCTGTCTCGAGCCAGTAGAGAAGTTCCGATTGGCAGCCGACGGCGGGCTGTTGGCAAAGTCATGAACGTCCGATGATAAAGGCTTGTCAGACTTCTTCTTGCGGATGGTCAAAGGCTTGACTTCTTCCATGGAGCGGAAGGAGCTGTGAGGCACCATACGGATTGTGGTCTTGACATCGCCACTCTGGTACGTAGCAGCTGAAGTTCGGGGCTTTAGCTTGCGTCGAGGGCTAATATCGCTCGCGCCAGTAGGCCTGGCGAGTTCTTCGCTGATAACGGGCAGAGAAACGTCGTGTGGAGCAGACACGAAGGGATCATGGAAGGAGACCTTTTCCGGCTCTCTTCGAGTAGCATTCACAGCTTCGTATTCTTCAATCAAGCGATCGAAATGGTTCAGTACGCCGGTTATGTGGGTAGTTGTGCTGTCCCTTCTTCCCTGGCTTTGCTCAACCAGCCTGCGGCGAGTCTCTGTGAGCTCCTTGATACTGTATGATCGTGGTGCATCTTTGGGTGTTTTGGAGACAGGCTTAGTAGCAGATGCTGGACGGTTATCTGGGGTCACCATCGACACGGGAGTCGCTGGGGTCTCATACCCGGAACCAGCGCTAGCAGTGCGGATAGTTGAAACGGAGCTGCCATTGAATGCCTCCTCGCAGATTTGACTGAGCTCATGGGACACTTTCCTCGTATCTTCTCTCCAAGTGTAGTCCGAATCCCGAAGCTTGCGCACATGGCGCAAGCTTTTCACCTGTGGACCATGCGATCGAACCACAGTTGGCTGAGCTGGTAGAGGTGGGCTGCTCGGCATATCAGGTAGATCGGCAACATCTGCCATGATTTGTAAGCTACATGTGCTAGGTGACCGCTTAATCTCATTCTGCTGAGTAGGTGCTGCTGTCTTTCTGCGCTTGGGCTTTGTTGCGGAGCCATTTGAGCGATTGCGCGCGTGGCGGAAAGAGACATTTCGGCGGTAGCTGGCAGAGTGTGGTGTCAATCCACGGACACGAGAACTGGAATGCGGTACTCGGGAAGAGTGGAAAGACTTCATGGAGCTGGGCTTGTGCTTTCGCTTTTGAAGGATGGTGAATGGTGACCCTTCGGGTTCATCCGCGTCCTCCAGTTGCTCTTCCTCAACCTCTGCAATTGAGGGGGGAGGCTTTACCACCAGCGAGGATTCGCCCTCAGTGGGTGGCCGGTGGATGGTGATTTGAGCGTACTGTGGCTCCGATGCTACCGCATGCTTCGGTGATCGGTATGGATCATAGCTCTCTGTGGTCCCAGAGGACATGGGTTCTTTGAAAGAGCTCATTCGCCGAGGGAATTCCTTGACGGGAGTGTGCTGAGCACGGCGCTTGGAGTTCCCTTGACCAGACTGGCTACGGCCTCGGCGAGCTCTGCCCCCAGGGCGAGCGATGTGATGGTAGTCACTCGCTGAGTACTCAAGGGGCTGTCCTTGGTAGTTCTCCAATTGCTCATCTCTGAATCTGACCAAGGCATTGTAGAACATCCTTTCATGGGTAGGCCTTGATCATGGTTAGCTGGAAAATGTTTGGATGAGAAGGATGGGTCACATACTCGATACACAACAGGCGCTGAATAAGGTCTTCAGCCTTCACATCATGCCACAGAGTCTGGAGATTTCGCAGGATATCCAGGTCAATGTCTTGTTGACAGGACAATGTCGGTCCGCAGTCCTTGACGGACAAGGGGGGTGGAGGCCCAACATAGTGGTTGACCATCGCATTGTGCAGCTTTTCATATTTTGTCAAAAGAGGATGCAGCCAGATATTTTGCATAGAGATTCGATCCTCCGGTCGCTTTTGCAAGATGCGTTGGATCAGATCGGCTGCCTCGTCACTCAACTCCGGAGGAATGATATAGTCTCCTTTCTTTACCAGACGCAAGGTATTTCCAAGGTCACCTCCATCAAAAGGCAGATAACCAGTCAAGAGAGCATAGAGAATGATACCGCAGCTCCACATGTCAGCCCTGTCACCACGGTACTTTCGTCCGTAGATAATCTCTGGTGCTGCGTAGTGAGGGCTACCACATGAAGTGTTCAACCAGTGACCGGCAGGCTGAAGGGCAGCCATTCCAAAGTCAGCAAGCTTAATATTGTGGTTCCCATCGAGAAGAATGTTCTCGGGCTTCAAATCACGATGGCAGATATTGAATCGGTGGCAATACCCAAGGGCGGCGATTATCTGGCGGAACAGTCGAACAGCTTCTTCCTCGGGGAGAGGTCCGTTGTTGGAAACGTAGTCGAACAATTCACCTCCCTCAACGTACTCGAGGACAAGGTATCTATCTCATGTTAGCTGATTGGCCATGATAAACATAGTGAGTACGAACAGTTCTCCTCGGTTCTCCCAAACGTCATATAGGCTGATCACATTAGGATGTTCAATCAGCTTCATGATAACTACCTCGCGCTCGATCCCGCAGGGCATCTGTCGGGTGGTGGAGTTCCCCATGAATCGACTCGCGTTTCGATCCATTGCTGCAATACTTTCACTCTGAACCATGGCAGCTGATTTCTTCGAAACGATCTTGATAGCAGCGGTATTGCCGGTGACAGCGTGCTTGGCGAATCTGACGCGACCAGTGGCACCTTTTCCCAGGTCTTTTCCAAGATGCCATGGTCCAACATGTGTCTTTCTCTTCCCTTTATTCGACAGCAGAGAGGCTGCAGACATCACTGAACTTCGGGCCGAGCCAGGCTGAATATCAGTGGCTACAGACAGTCGTTGGTTCTCTTTGTTGGTCTGTGGCGTGGGATTCATCAAGAAAGACATCCTGTCAGGGGTCTTCAGCTGTTCTGTCTCCTCTATTGTGACGCACGGCGTCTCTGATTTCGGTGATTTGGAGTGGTTGATGCGGCTGGACACATCTGTCAGGGGCTGACGCCTCCTATGAGGGTCATTAACATCCAGCATTATTTGATCCATTGTGTTGGTGTGAGACGTGATGGCGACTTGTCAGTAGGTATGTTGCTAGGATTAGTTGTCTATATCACATATGGTTAGCTGGGACGAGAACAACGGTATTGCCGTAACGCACGAGACGCAACAAGAAACATCAACACTGAAAGTGTCAAAAACGGAAGCTTTTATGAAACGATGGGGGCCGGCAGTCTCTGGAAAGTGAAAAGAGTGACAAGTGACTGATTAATGCATCTCGAAATGGCGACAGCGCAGCGAAACGGCGAACGTCGAACGGCGGACGGCGGACGAAAGACGATATTCCAGATAGTCCCCAAGAGAAAAAGCAGAAGAGGGAAGGCTACCAGTGAGAATCGAGGCGGTTTGGCATGCCGGGTGTTGTGGAATGAGGATTCCTTCCCTGGCTATGGAATGTCACTTTCACCACCCAATTACCCAGTAGGTACCTACATGCTCCGAATCGGACTGTTTATTTTTCTTGTTTTGTCTCTTTTGCATTACTACTGGGTATTATTACCGTTTGGGGTCGCTCTCAGCAACCTTAAACTATACTGCCTAGCCTTTGTGGACTGTGAAACTTACGACCTTATACTCATGGACACCACAATTTAGACGGCATATAAAATTACAAGAGCAAGAACGAAGCGTTCCCCAGGCAGTTTCAAATCTACGGCTGTTTGCTTCCAATGGTGATCGAAGCTGGGCGAGGTGCGTTTGCATTCCACTCCAAAATGAACCTCAAATGAAGGGGGAGGGACAGGAGCAGATCATCTATAGCCTTATCACTGTTTATCAATTGGAAAGGGGCAATCTTCATTCACATTCCATTCCCCCTGAGAATCAGAAATCCTAAGCTCTGGTTTCTTGGAGAACTGTCAAATTCGGGTCCAGATAGAAAGCTTTATAGGACCGGGATAAGACAGCCATTTAATCTGCATTCTGTGTAAAAAGGCTTGACTCGAGGATCGATAACCTAAGATTGAGCTATTTTATCTATGAAATTATCTCTATATTTAGAAATTGAAAATTGACTATGAGCTTCGGTGCCATCCTTACCAGTGTGCTCGCCAAGAGAGATATTGTTCATATCAATTGCCTCCACCGAGCAGTACTCCTCGCAATTCACTTCTACCCGGATTTGCAAATTGCTTTCTCTTGCCATATAATTGCTTATATTTCCCAGTTACCAAGGTCCTGTTCTTCGCTCCACAGGACGCGTCCACCGTTTTTTTATGCATAGCAAACCTCCATAACGGTACTATCACCCCAAAAAGGACAGAGCTACTTTTGAAATTGACAGTTCAATCCGCGCTTCCGATTTTTCTGTCAATAATGCAATCAAACAGTCTCTGCGATTAAGGAAGGAGACTCGGTTGCAGAACCACGTTACAGTACATGGCCAGAGCGTTCAACAGAACACTCACTACGTCACATTTTTGCGACTTCAGTAGAAAGATTGAGGGATCTCCAGGAGAAATTGAAATCCCCCTGGGCGAGGCATGCTAGCAGGTGCCCAGGGCGCCGCACAGACAAACACTACAGGGTTGCAAGAACGCAAGGGATGAGACCTCCGTCACCCTTCTTTCGACCACATGGTCTACTCATGGTCAAAGCAAAATGGGCTCGTGACTTACTATGTATGCCATATCTGCTACGCTGCTTTGACTTTCTACTGTGACATCTCGGTAAACGGCGGTCCAAGGTCTACCGTGGTGGGAGTTCCGGGGTTGGGGAGTTGGGTATAGTTACGACTCTCATTTTTGATACCAGATTAAAGGCATAGAAGTTTAAGGATTGCTAGGTTAGCTCAGTGGCTACATTGGCACCGGTGATTGGGCATGTGCAGGTTCTCGCTCTCTAAGACAATCAGTAACAGTCCTTGTGGGACATTACAAGTAAAAACTTTATAGCCGCAGAAACTTCCCTAGCACAAGTACGCAATGAAAGTTCGATGGCTTTACCCCAATCATCCACCTATTAGTTAACTCGGTGCCTATGACTTGAACCCAGTCAAAAAGTTCTTTTACGAAACCACCAATAGAAAAACGCCGTACAGTATTTCTATAAATCAAATCATATTCATCCTATTTATTAACACTGATAGAGGCCAATTTATTAATCGTGACATGTAGTTTTAGGTGCTGGCTATGTATCTTGTGAGGCTGTTGGAGGTTTTATATATCTTACTCTGGCATCCATTGCACCTGGCTGAAAAGAAGTCAACCTTGCAAATATACCAAATTAGTACCTACAGTAGCCAATAACTGCAATAAATAACAATGCGGTTAGAGAAATACATTAAAATAAATATTTTCCAAGCTGTATCACGCATATTTGTTTAGGGGCGCCAAGACCAGTCACGACTTTGAAGTTGTAAACAATCGCCTTTCACTTCCTTTCTACTCACAGCCAAGACACAAATACCCAAACAAAGATTCAATGCAGTTTTACTTCATCCCTATACTGATGTTAGATATTAAATCTTTCGCAAGCCTCATCCAATCAACATATATACGCTCCCTACGTGCGATCACCCGTAACGTGTCAAAGATATCAGCAGCTCAGTCTACTTGATGTAATACAGGGATATCCCTGCTGTCTCGGATACAACGACATCCAAAAGTTTGGTCCAGTATTGCAAGGACATTGAAGCCAGCAATCAAATTGGCTATCGCGAGGTATATTGGCCAATTGCAACACAGCTAAATGAAGAGTTTGCTCTATGGACGGTTGAGGAGTTTTTCACGGCCTTGCCACAAGTCGCGAATGTGACGGGCATACTCCCCGTACTCATCTACCATGCCCTGACAGAGCCAATCTTGGAAAAGATGTCCAAATTCGGCGGAAACGCATTAGGTCTTGATTCTTCCAAGGGCCCAGTCCATTTGCTACAAATCGCTTGCTGGTGGGACGACGAGGCGGACGATGACACGGTCTATCGATTTATCAACAGCTACTGGAAAACCGTGCTTGAGAAAGCGCAGACCATGGGAATTAGCAACGGCTTTATCTACATGAATTATGGAAGTAAATTCCAGGATGTGATTGCTGGCTACGGAGATGCCAACGCGGCTCGCTTGCGGCACATTGCTTCAAAATATGACCCCAAGGAGATCTACCAGGGCCTTCAACCAGGATATCTCAAACTTGGACATGCTCCCAAAAGCTTTGTACCCAGGTCTTCTGGTGAGACGGAATAGCGATGTGGTCGGAGGGGAGTAGAATAGGCCGACTTAGAATCAATGTGTTTATGTATAGCATTTTTCGCACCGAGTAAACCCGTTGTATTTTGATATCCTTAGGAGGGTACTTAGGCTCAGAGAGCCTCATTTCGGATTTTGAAAGCAGAGAGAACAATCGATTCGAGTCTGAGCTCAACAATAAGAAGGGGCATATAGTGCATGAGACGCAATGCGGACCTAGGAGCCAAACAATGCTCATAGTGGCTACAGAATCAGGCACTCTTCAAAAACTCACCCCAGTAAGACAGATGAAGGGGACAAGCAGGTTGGTTCACTTGTGTCCTATGTATGGGAGTTTCTCTCTCTGTAATGCACGCCTGCTGGTTGGGCTTTGAGAGTACTCAGTGCTATTGAATTATTGTTTCAAGCGCTGGCTTCTATAAACCACCATCGCAAAGAGAGCACATCTGAATTGTTCCAGCTTTGCCAGGCCATTATTGATTGTTACCTTCTTTGATTCAGACAAAGGGATTCTCTACCAGTTTCCCGCTACAATGGCTTTTGTGCTTTCTAGTGTCCAAATCTGGCAAATCTAGAAGATAAATGCAGGTCAGTCCCTCATCCGATTTTATCTTTCTCAGGTACCATCTCTATGCTCAAGTCTCCTGAGCTAACCTACATCCATCAACCGAGCCCACCTCCCTCTTCAAGCAGCTCTTAACGACCCCGAATTCATCACACATACAATCGTCAACGCGCCTTCATTCTTGAAGATCCTCACGAAAATGTGCATGCTACGCTACAAGTGGTACCGCGGGTCTATCCCGTCTCCCATCAATGAGCACATCCCCGGCTGCGGACACACAGAAGGATGGAGAATCGAACGCTGCGAGGAAGCCCGAGCTCGCTGCAGGGGTGCCTTTTGTGAGGACCCACAACCAGTCCTTCGCCTCGAGGACTCTTACACGATGGGAGATTGTCGTACATGCCAGGGTCTGCGCCCTTTCATCCCCCACGCCCCTCCATTCCTCAACCCGGAGCAGGTCGATGATCCAGCATACCGAGAACAAGAAAATCGACGGAGGCAAGAGCAAGAGCGGCGAGAACAAGAACAAGAGCAGAGAGAACAAGAAGACCTACGCCAGTATGGACATGAAAGTCAACAAGCACAAGAGATTTATCAGCAGGAGATAGATCGATACGAACAAGAAAGGCTACGACAACGATACCAACGACATCGACGATATCAGGAGCAAAATCAAGAATATGCGCGACTGCAACTGCGAGAACAAGCTCTCCTCCTCCGAAGATTGCAACAACAGGACGAAGAGCGGTGATAGAGGGTAGAACAAGCGGAAGAAGAACAAGAGCGATTATGGCAAGTGAGACTCGAATAAGGGAATCAAGAGCGGCCAGGATATGTCAGACGAGGTTAGAAATGAGGTGCAACTCTACACTTCTCGCACAGGCTTCGATCATGCTTGGCTTGATCTCTTTTCACCCTCATTGACGAAGTCGAATACACTGCTCGAATATGGGAATACGTCTTGGCACAGGTGAACCAGAGTGAAGTGGAGTTCCAATAGCAGAATATCATCATCTTTATGAAGCAGAACCCTACCCGATTTGTCTATGGCCTTGCAGCGAGCAGTTCTTCGTGACCAAGCTTAACGACTAAGTAACCAAGGGGTTTAAGCTCATCTCATTGCAAGACAATCATACCGAGATAGGGTTTGTGAAATATGAAGATGAGCAGTAGTACGTGTACATGATTTCCAGGCAAGGTGGATTGCGAATTAAGACAGGTGCTAGAGATCTACATGTGTTGTTAAAAACGGACATCGATAGCTAAGCCATAGATTGCGGACATCGATTAATCATCTTTCATTAAAGCTTTTAGAGAAATCCTCACAGCCTAGCCAACTTTTGTGGTAGAATCTCAGACATTTCTTGGGCCTCGACAGCGATTGGCTGGTCACTCGTTGCTCCTAAGAGATCCAAGACCAAAGATCCCACCAGCGAAAACATCCTAGAGCCCTGCTCTGAGTATCCTGAGCTGCCCGAAAGCAATATGACCGACGAGTCTTTTGGCACGTAGTCGACGAGGGAATGCGAGAGGTTGGTGTACCACGACAGGGGTGTAGCCAGGGAGTCATGCATAGGGTCAATTGCAGGCATTGATTGGCTATCTCCAGCTCCAGCCTCAATAATGACTAGAGCCGAACGATAGAATCGGCCATCCTGTGTGCGAATACCGGCGTTCTTCCTCCCGGTCAATGTGCTCACATATACTATCTCGTCGACCTGTTGTCCCAAAAAGAATTGCACGCCTGCATCTTGGGCTGTGCGATAGACCTATCTCCAAGATATAGGAATTAGCCGCTATTTCCACCGATTTGATTGTTTTTCAAGGCCCATTACAATTGACAAGTCTCCCGAAGGGGCATAATTATCTTTTCCGAACACCAAGATGTCAGTGTAGCCTCTTTGGGAGAGATGCAGAGCTGCAGAAAGGCCAAAAGACCCAGCGCCGACGATAATAATGGGATCAGATTTGGAAAGGCCCATGGTCGCAAAGGAGAATAAAATGAAACGACTAGTATTTGTGGGATGGTGCGCAGTTATAGTCCTCATCCATTGCGGAGTTGGAGATAACTACAAACGCAGTTCATTCCAGTCAAATCGTTTCAGATAACATGAGGAGACCGTGAGGGGAACAGTCGATTAGCGCTGATCACCGGCAGGCGGCCCGATCATGTGCTTTTCTCCAATTTTAGTCAGATTTGACATTGAATCTATTAAATAGACATGCCTGGGGGCTTAGTATGCTGTAGATGTCAAATGTTGAACAGTAATAGCTCGGGATTGACCCTTGAACTCATGATCGCAGCATCCAGATCTATACAATTGACTGCGGAAATGGAGCACATCTGGGCTTTCAACACATCATTTTGGATCTGGGTACTATGAGACCTCATCTGAGGGTAGATTGAAGGATACTCCTTCACATATATTCCTTAAAAGAATCTCATCCCACGATCAAGTTGACACTATGTTTGCCCAGCTTGATAATTTACTTACAGCACCTCGGAGGAGGGGGGTGGGGGGAAACCGAGGAGGCTAGGAACACTCTGATTGATTCTAGTAGGAACACTCTACTAGAATCAATCAGAGTAATAACCAAGAGATATGCAATTAACCAATGTCGAAAGCCGTTGAGATTCAAAATCATTGCGATCTTAGCGGGCCGTGAACCGATTCTCCACCGGCGGAAGCACTCCCGATGTTCTTCAATGACTAGTTGCTCAAGTTGCTCTTCTATCTCTTCTCTCCCTCATTCTTCATTATATTCAACATTAATCAATTTCTCCCGCTCTCTCACATTATGGCCAATATTCAAAATGGAACCCTTTGCATCCTGGGGTGTGGTATGTGTGCACCTCTCTACACAGAAAATAGCCATTGACGACAATCATAGGAAACCTGGGCATCGCAATCCTAAACGGCCTGATAAATGTACCTGCAGAGAAATCCAGCGAGCTACCCTTCACGCGATACATCGCCTGCGTGCGCAGTGAGTCGTCAGAGAAAAGACTCACCGAGCGATTCGCCCAATCAATGAACAAAATAAGCATCTCTCGCGGCGACAATATACAAGCCGTCCAAAGTGCCGATGTAATCATTCTAGGCGTAGACCCTGCAGACATCCAGACCGTCCTAACCCAGCCCGGCCTCCGCGAAGCATTAACCGACAAGCTCCTCATCAGCATTGCAGCAGGCTGGACCCGGCAAAAACTCGAAGTGACAATCTACGGCAGTGCCACTACCGCCGAAAACACAGCTGGGCGCGCATGGGTAGTGCGCACATTGCCCAACATCGCCGCACAGGTCTCACAATCCCTCACGGCAATCGAAACATCCGAGCCCGCATTGCCAGAGCGATATCTGCAGATCACCACGTCAATCTTCGAACAGATCGGCAAGGCGGTACACATTGACCCGCGATTAATGAATGCCACTACAGCCGTCGGAGGCTCGACCCCTGCCTTCTTCGCTGTGATCTGCGATGCGATGATCGATGCTGCAGTTGCGGTCGGGGTTCCACGCGATCTGGCGCACACGATGATCTTCCAGTCCATGCAAGGGACGGCGACTATGCTCCAGAGTGGGACGCATCCTGCCATGCTGAAAGATCAGGGGACTTCCCCGGAGGGATGCACGATTGGCGGGTTGATGGTTATGGAGGAGGCTGGTGTGCGTGGGCATGTTGGACGGGCGCTCAGGGAGGCTGTGACATTGGCGCGATTGATGGAAACGACGGATCATGTTAATGATACCAGGCATTAAGTTAGACTGGGATGTGATAAAGCGTATATGAATAAGATTATACGTTCACGAGAATGGACGCAGACTATCGCTAGCTATCAAGACTGAAACTAATTACCTCCAACAATACCCTTGAAAACATCAAGAGTATGCTGCCAAACCGTTCCCCTCGTTCCGTCTTCACGATATGCATGCAAAATCTTCTGGTCGGCGACAGTCGCCGAATCAGATCCAACCAAGTAAGCCCCAGAGCCCTGCACCCCATCCGAGCCCATCGCAGAATCAGCGCCTCCAACTGTCCCCTTAGGCGTGAAACTAGGACTAGTGGCTGTATAGAGATGCCTCTCTCCACTCTCCCCGAAAGGAACAGTCCACCGCGCAGCAACAGAAAACAACGCATTCATCGCGGTCTTCATGACGAAGTTAGAATCACGCGCGAGACTCGTCTTCACAACACCCGGGTAAGTGTGAATGAATGATATTGAGGGGTGCGCGGCAGCAAGCTCTTCCATAGACAGAGATGTCATGGTAATCGCGTGGTTGGCGCAGTTGCGCAGCGAGTAGTTGTCTTTCAACGACAGGTCTTTCAGGATAAGAGGTGCATTGCCTCGTGCATCAAGGACAGAGACTACGGTTGATAGATTTCTCTGAATACCAGCTGCGCCTTCAGTGCTCGTGGCAGCTTTAGTTAGCTGAGGAAGTAGGTTGGACAAGAAGCGCATGCGTGAATAATAATGAAGGCTTAGCTTCTTGTCCAAGCCTTCGTCGGTTTCTGCGAAATGTTAGCACGCTGCGCCAATCAAGGGGATCAGGCCAACAGGAAAGGGACATAGGGAATGAAGAAAAGCATAACCATACCATCACGCCCCTTCGCAGTGAACATCCCAGCACTCAAAAACAACAAACTAACCTTCTCCTCCTTAGCTTGAATAGCCTTGCAAGCCTCGTCGACCTCATGCAAACGCGAAACATCGCCCTTGACAAAAGTAATCTGGCCATCCGGGTTCGAAGCACGGAGCTCCTCCATAATCTGCGACGCCCGACTCTCGCTCCGACCGACGAGATAAACACGCGGAGAGAGAGTCGATCGGACAAAGGCGCGGGCGGTTGTTTCGCCGATGCCGCTGGTGCCGCCGACTGGGGAGGTTGGGTTAGTAGGGGGTTCTGCGGAGATGCGCAAGGGTCTTACCGAAGACTGCTACTAGGTTGGGGCCATACTCCTTTAGAGTGGAGTTGTGCTTTCGTACTGTGTCGATGGAGACCATTTTGATATGTTGATGTTGGTTGAAGACAGTAAGCTTACAAGTAGGAGTGGGTTAGCGCGATCTGTACGCCCGGCCCGGGAGTCGTGGAGCTATTTACTTCACTTGATGTGCAGAACTCATTACTGGAACAATAGTTCAATAGATGCTATTTCGAAGCATAACCGGCATTGACTAATAATACCCAGAAAATAGGAGTTCAGTAAGAATTACAGTACTTCAAATCTCTCCTTTAATTTCCCTCAGCACCTTCAGCATGGCATAGCTTCTCGCAGTAATAAGTCATCTGTGAACAGAATTAGCAACTTTGACTCGCTGCCAATAGATTGAAATTACCTCGTCACCACCAATATGCCACCCTGCAGAGTTACAGTAGTTGCCATCCTAGAAAGTATTAGCCCTGCCCTCCGTGCTTGATAAGTACCAAATGGATACTTACAAAGGTACAATCAGGGCACTGATCGTATTGCTCATTACCAGTATTGCGCTGCCTGTAAAAGTCGCACGCGCACTTGGTCTCGTCCGGTAGAATCTCATAGTCCTTGGACCATGTGTAGCTGGGACTGAAGGGGGTGCCTCCTACTTCGGAGTATTTTCTGTTGGTGACGCAGACTGCAACATTGTGCAGCTTTGCGACGGCTCTATATGAGTATGGAGATATGTCAGATATCCTTCATTTTCTGAAGAGATGAGAGGATACATACCCTCCAAGAAGGAATAAGAGGGGGAATGCTGTGGACCGCATGGTTGAACCTTTGATCAAAGCACAACTCGTTAGAATGGAAGATGTATATTTCAGAAGATATATGGGATTGTACGGTTATTTAACCCCAGTCTCTCGCTGTTCAAATAGATTGACCGATATACGAGTAAGTGATCCACCAGACACCGGTTGCAATAGCATCCATTCCCTTAGCAATTTAGCAATTGACTTCCGACTATCTACCGGTAGTGACTTGGTTGCACGGGAAGCCTTTTCGTCTTGAAATGTCTCAGTAAGAATAAACTTTCAAGCCAACCGTTGTCTGATCTGGATCACGAACGGTAGATCAGGGGAAATCTCGGAAAATCATTGCCCAGCTTCAACACCAACGATTTGGCGAAACCTCGGGCAATCAATGGGATCTTTAGCAGGATAATCTATCTCATGAGGGCTAAAAATGAGACATCGTGACACGGTCATTTCCGCCAAACCGAATTGACCTTAATGAGGTATGAGATCGGCGGCATTGCATGGTTGCTCTCCGCGTTATGGAGAAGTATATCTATCTGACTTTTGCCAAGAGGAAGATCACCGTAAGGGATATGTTGATTTGACAGGTTCGGAAGAAAGAGGTTTTAGAAATACGATAGAGAACCTTTGGGCCATATGAGACCAGGGACGATCTTTGACCTGACAACTTAGTTCATTTCTTCTTTTAGTTAATCCTTCGCTTTGAAGAATGGACGATCATTGGAATGTTGAGGTATTTTGTCTCGTTTCGGCTTCCACGGGCTGAAGGATCAGAGACATGCACATCGTGCCCGTAAATGGCAGTCGGTCCCTATTCGCAAGATCCACAATCAGACTATAGAACTTCAGACGGTGAAAATCGTGAGCTCTCTCGGCTCTAGGTGTCGTGATAAGTGATTGTATCTGTTCATTTATAAAGTTAGATATCTCCCGAGTATCACGAAGCATAACGGTGTATTTTCATCTTTCGCTGCTTTCGTCTTAAAACCCTCTTTTCCATTCACTATGCTCCTCGTCCATGCCGTGGCCCTGTTGGCCACAGCTGCCAGTGCAGCACCATTTGCTGAGCGAAGTCTCAACAGCACCAAGTGGACTCCGGAACATGTTCTCCAGCCAGGAGAGATCATCTTGTTTGGCGAAGGCCGTAGTAAGTATTCAAACTCCGGACCAAAGGTATGAAAGACAGCTAATCTTGACATTAGTGGAGGTTGTCCATGAAAGTGTCTATCATGAGCTTATATCCTCGCAAGCGCTCTCCCATCACCCAGGCGACTTCCACGACGCCGTCGAGACCCCTTCTGCCGGCCGCAACAGCTCCAAACTCCACTCCCGAGACTCATGCGACCTAACCACGGCAGTAATCACCGACAACACCCAGACATTCGTCGACTGGGACGTCCAAATGTCCCCCGTTGTAATCGGCACGGGGAACGGCATGGACGTCTCAGTCAGTTCCGGCTACACCGTGGGAAACAGTATCAGTGTGAGTGCCGGATTGGACTTGAGTTTGATCAAGGACAAGCTTGGCAGCTCGGTGGGTATTGACTATACTCGCACATGGTCTACACAGACCGTGGTCACCGTCAAGGGAACCGTTGCGAACGGATACTCTGGTGTGATGATTACCAAGCCTATCAAGACACGCAAGTCTGGTCGGGTTCTGAAGGGTTGTCTCGGTTCGCAGACTCAGGAAGGGACATTTGCTGCAGACTCTTATGAGGATGGGTCTTATTCTGGAGTTAAGTGGGTTTCCGGTGCTATCACGATGTGTACTAAGAAGGAGTTTCCTCTGTCTCGATGCACTGGAAGTGGAAACTTTGTCTAAGGTGGTGACCATTGAGATTGATACTAGTCAGCAAATCACATGATATCGCCATCCCACTGGTGCCTGAAAGGTCAGGCCACATATAACATCATTTCTGCCCCTCGTCCCTCATTTTCCCCCAATTCTCTCTTTTTCTGTTCTCCACTCGAACCAGTCAGGAATACGAATTCCGAACATATAAATGACTGGAAAGCCAATTACCGATAGTCTTAGCCTATCATATGATTTTATCTTATTAAGCCTTTCAGGCCAGACCGATAACCGTAATCAACGGTTCTCGACGGTCTTTCTTGCTAATCCACACGGTTCGGTATCTTTCTACTTCGGATCACCTCATGGCCAATGCCTGGCTGTTCCTGTCCCACTCATTCCCGATGGGCCGATATGTGTAATCGGTGTGGTCTTAAATACTTCTTCGCATCCAAAACTTAACTTCTTCAATCCATCTATCTCTCTCTATACTATCTTTCTCTCTCTTCTTAAATTTCACTTCCAACCGTCAAAATGACTAAGGGTTTCAACGCTGGTGACGCCTTCCCCGAGAACGTCGTGTTCTCGTGAGTATCCCCCTCAATGCCGTCTATCTCTGTCAATGACTAACAACAATAGTTACATCCCCTGGTCCGAGGAGTCCGGCGAGATCACCTCTTGCGGTATCCCCATCAACTACAACGCCTCCAAGGAGTTCGCCAACAAGAAGGTCATCCTCTTCGCTCTGCCCGGTACGTGACCGCTCTTTTGAAAAGTTCTCTTTTTGCCTCCTGCACCCCGTCTGCAAGGTTCTCACGCTGACCGCCACCCTCCAACAGGTGCCTTCACTCCCGTCTGCTCCGCCAACCACGTCCCCGAGTACATCCAGAAGCTCCCCCAGCTCCGCGAGAAGGGTGTCGACCAGGTTGCCGTCCTCGCCTACAACGATGCCTACGTCATGAGCGCCTGGGGCAAGGCCAACGGTGTTACCGGCGATGACATTGTACGGTCACCTATATTTCCCTGATCTCAATCCACCGCTGGAGATATCCAATTGGACTCGACTAACACTCTCCAGCTCTTCCTCTCCGACCCCGAGGCCAAGTTCTCCAAGTCCATCGGCTGGGCCGACGAGGAGGGTCGCACCTACCGCTACGTGATCATCATCGACCACGGCAAGGTCACCTACGCCGCCAAGGAGTCTGCCAAGAACACCCTGGAGGTCTCCAGCGCCGACGCTGTCTACAAGCAGCTGTAAAAGCCTCTAGTTTCGATTCTGACTGGTATAGAATGGCTGCAAGGTAGAACATGGGTTGATGGGAGTACGCATGTATTCCCTGCTTTTTTTAGCGCTTTAGAATAGATCACCCTGTTACTTCTGTTGGCTATGGCTTAGAGTGAATACAATTAATGAAGCTACGAGTTCATTTTTCCATCTACCATATACTACAGTACAGCATATGCAATGTCGTGTATGCGTAACCGGGCTAAGCCCAAATCTGTGTGATAAGCCTGTGTGATTGGTTACTATTAGTGTTGGAGGCCAGTGCTCTGTCCGGGGATGCGTAGATCGACAAGGTTCGGCCGAGACCCGCCGATTTCTCTACACCGACTATACCCCTGCAATAATCGTACATAGTGGTATCAAAAACAAAAGGTATAACCCAACGCCAAGCCCAAAATCAAGAACGCTTCACATTCGGAGCCATGACAACAGCCTTATTCTTCTTGCGCTCCTCCTTAGTCCGCAATCCGCGACTCAAACCACCCCCAAGACCCCGCGCCAGCGAAGCAAAAGGCGAAGTCTCCTGCCACAGATCCAACTCGTCTTCAAGCTGACCAGTTCCAGCCCGAGACTTGAGCAGGTCTCTCCTGGGCGGGTCAGCAACAGCAGGCTCAGATTGCCGACGACGAGAATGTTTCTGATGAGCGTGCCCACTAGGCGATGCATTATCCCCGGGATGAATATTAGGATTGGGAGAGGGTGATGGTGTTTCCCACGAAGGCATGGGGACATTGACGACCGTATGCTCAGAGCATTGGCAGCCACATCCTGTTGGACAAGACGGGAGAGATTTAAGGTCTTGATTAGATGAACCGTCGAATTTATCGCCTGGTCGGAGGAACCATTCTTGGTGGCAGTCGAAGCAGCTGACATGCCCGCAACCGAGACAGGGTATTAGCATACCGTCTACCACCTCGCGACAAATAACACAGGGTAAGTTGGTAGGTAGAGGCTGGCGCGGTTTGCAATTTGGGCATCGCTGAGCAGATGATTTGCGCTGGTGGCGTTTGGAAGGGGTGTCAGGGGCCATGGGGTGTTTATTAAAGATGGAAATCCGCAGCGCATGACCGCAGCTAGTGCAATGGCGCTGGAAATCGAGGGTTTGGGTAATTGGACCCGGCGGGTCTTGCAATGACGTATCGGTTTCGGTAGTGCTATTCCAGTAATGGCTGGCATTCATGTCGTCTACTCGTTCGGTAACTGTTCCGATCTTCATGACTTCGCTTTGTTGGACTGGTAGGTCCCAGATTGAGAGCAGGTCGGCGTATGCGGCGCGGTATGCCCGGTAGAGTGGCTCTTTGTTTTCGTCGAGGAGTGTGTCTTGTGTTGATCCGTCGCTTTCGAATGCGTTTTGGTTTTTCATAGTGACCTTGAATCTTGCCGGTGGGTTGTGTTTAAGCGGTTCGTCGCTTTCATTGTCTGACTGGACCTCCGACTATATGGCGATGGTTAGAATGGGCAAATATTGGAAGATGAATCTAACAGCAAGGAAGTACTTACGACTTGTCCTGTTGTCGCCACACTCGGACTTTCCTGGGGAGTTGGTTTCTTCTTGTCCAGTCTGCTTGTCGGTGGGGATGCGGATGATGGTCCAAAGGTGAAGGAACGAGACAATGACGATGCCAGCACCGATCCAAATCCGGATCCGCTCCGTGGCTGCGATTGCTGATCAGGTGATGCAGCAATGGACATATTCTGACTCAAGGGCTTCCTGTCAGCGGCAATGCCGCGAGGGCGGGACATGAATGGAGGCGTGGTGCCCGTTGAATGTGGTGGTGTGGAGTCAAGACGCCGTATTTCGCCAGAAGAACGTGCCGATGTCTGGGAAACAGACATGGCCTGGACATCTTTTGGAACAGATGAAGCAGGTGTCACAGCTGGCAGCTTTGGTTGAACAGTCGATGCGACAGAAAAATCCAATGAGAAAGCCTGCTGTCCGGGTTTCTTATTTTGCTTCTCCAAATTGCCTTCTTGGTTTGCTTCGAGCAACACACAGGAGAGCATCGCCACCATCTGCACGTCGCCGATGCGCTCGAAATGCTCGAAGAGAGCAGGGACAAGCCAGTGGCTGCCAAGGGGGTGATCTCCCCAGCGAATGATACTACCAGTCAAGTCTATATAGAGACCATGTTTTCCGATACCACCTAGCCCACTCCCTTTT
>ERZ1673737.1479-NODE-1479-length-22543-cov-4.327286_pt1 | contig 22543 bp, 30 predicted proteins | sample MGYA00580211_ERZ1673737 | MGnify/ENA primary metagenome ERZ1673737 (study PRJEB41218, sample SAMN15661789) | gut metagenome | host: Homo sapiens | place: Canada: London | collected 2015-08-20/2019-03-30 | study: EMG produced TPA metagenomics assembly of... | reverse complement strand
TCAATCCCATATTCGATGTCTCTCCGTGTGAAGCGAGCCGAATCTCAAGGTCGATTTGGTCCACCAGCTTGGAAAAGTACTCTTGTGCATCCTGTTGTTGCCAACTGCTCATAGACTTGAGGTCCGCCGGGATCCACAGCTTCGTTCCATTGTTCGAAGGATTGTTCAGACATGCGATGATATCACTCAGCGCTTCATGCTTCGAAAGATAAGTTTTGTCCGAGTGGTGGTGGACATTGTGCGCGAGAAACGCTGCAAGGGACTCCAGCGAGGCCAAACCCTGGATGATACTGTTCTGATAGCATGAGTTGTCCCAGTTCCCAAGACCGGGAGGCTTGGCCTCCTTTGTATTTCCGAGCAAGGCGTTTCCGAGGCCGGAGAGGGAGCGGCGGCGAAAAGAGAAGGCGAGATGGGAGGTATCTATGCCAAAGATTCGTTGCATTGCGGCGTTCTTCTGCTCAAATGGCGATGGGGGAGAGCCCGTGGGAGTCGGCGATTCAGGGTCGGACATGCGAGGGTCCAATGCGACAACGAGCCGGGACGGAGTGCTGTAAACCAGGCCCTTCCAGGCAAGATGGAGAACTGATATAGGAGCGAATCCGAAGTAATCGAGTAGTAAATAAAAAGAAGCCAGAGCGATCAGGCCGGTTCCTAGCGCTTGGGTGTTTTGTAGCGCTGCGAGAGCGGTCTCATAGTGGCTGATTTGGCTTGCGTAATGAACAGGGCGGTTTGGAAAGATAGTAGAATGCTCGTGGCGAGGGTGCATTGTTGTTTAAACACGACGTTCTGCCACCGCCAGTAAAAAGCTGGGTGAGCATGAGTGGGAGATACTTCAGAACGGACATCGCGTGCGTGAAAAGCAACATGGTATACCAAACTGCGCGGCTGGTCGTTATGGTCTGCCGTAAACTTTTTTTTATCGATAGCGGGCTCCCCACGCAACAGATAATTTTCCAAAACAACCATGGCGAAGAGCAGACGTAAGTTGTTGAGTCGATTTATTGGTTTTAAAGTTGTCTAACACTTTTTTACAGAACAGTCAACACGTTCGCGTGCCGCACGCCGTGCAGCTTCGCCAAGTCTCGACTTGGATAAGTCTGTGACCTCGCTGCCTCGTGCGGAATCCCCTGCCGCTCAGCGACCCTCTGTTCTGACCGATCGTCGCAATTCTGGCATTCAGAAGAAGAACAAGAATGACAAGAAGCTTTCGAGGGCTCAGCGGTTAAGGCAACAAAAGGGCATGGACCGTGCAGAGGCAGTTCTGGACCAAATGGAGATTAAGAAGGCTAAGAGTCTGGCACGTGGTAAGATCGTCAATAATAGAAGGGTATGTATTACATTGTCTCGTTCTTGCCTACTATTGCTCACAATACCTCGTTAGGCTGATTGGGAGGATACCAACCGCAACTCCACGGTGTTCACCGCTCTCCAACAACAGGAGAACGAAGACGAAGACGAGGTTGAAGATGGCGACGAAGCTATGGCCGAAGATACCGAACCGCCTGCGAAGGCTGTCGCAAGCACAAATGTCTTCCAGATATCAGATGAAGCCTCCGGACCCGCCACAGACGACTTTGACGAGATCACCTGAACATTGTCAGAGGCCTGGGCGGTACCAAAAGCAAGTTGGAGATTCTCTGCGCTCATTTCCTCGGTCTAAGTTGGTTGATCATGCGCTCGATCTCGGTGGCTGCAGGACCAGAGGCTTTCGTTCGAAGGAGTTCCAAGGTATTGAGGTCCTTGCTCTTTTGGGCCTCTTCGCCCGCCTTCACAATCATTCCGCACTTCGGGACGAAGACCGAAGCAAGTTTTGTGTTTCCGGCACCCAGAATCTCGTTATAGAAGGGCTGTCTTGTAAGCATTTGTCTAGGTAGTGGGATTTCGATTTTCTTACCTCCCACCCAATTGGGGACTTCTTGATCTTAGCGATTTCTTCCAGTTCACCCCAGTCACGTTTGGCTACCAAAGCCCTCAATCTCAGCCACCAAAATGTTTTTTCGGGCATTTTGAATTCACTCTGGATCTTCTTTGCTCTTTTACCGTAACCACCTCGAACGAGTCTGTAGACTGTCTCGTTGAGACTAAGACCAAGGAACTCACTGTGATCTGCCAGGTCTTTATCCAGTGCGTCCTGGGTTTTCAGAAGCTGGGAGGCTTCGGAGACCAATTTCTGGTGTAGTACTACAGTTGGCTCCTTGGAATCAGATAGAAGGCGAGATGCCAGGTGAAGCTTCTCGGTCTGATGCGTCAAATTCGTATCCCGCAAGGCTTCCGTCAATAGGACATTAGCACCGTCAATGGGTCGGTCATCTTGGTAGAAAAGATCTTTGAGTAACTCCACATCTTCACCTCGTGCAGCTGTCTCTACCAGTGCGGAGGCCATAGGGCGGGTGTTAATCATGCGGAAGAAGCTCGCCAGAGGAAGCTTGCTCTTGAGATGCAGAAGCACGAAGTTGACTAGGTCATCATCGCCACTCTCAATAGCCTTATCAAGAGCTAGTTCATCTTCTTCCATGTTAAGAAGCAATGGAACTTGCTTGCCGCCCCGTGGTTCATGGTTCAACAACTGGGTGGCTAGGTGCGATCGACCCTCGTCGTAAGCAGCCTGGGCGATAGCCTCGAAAGAGATTCCTGGCTTACTGTCGAGCCTTTGGACAATGAGCTTGCAGACAGCCTCATCATCAACTGTCGAGACCTTAACTTTTTGACTTGCCCAATGGACATAAATCTTGTCAGCTGGGATCTGCAGGTATTCAGAGATCCGAATTGCAAGCAAGTACTCGTGTCGGTTGATAAGTCGTTCTATGAGGCCCTCTGGTGAAAGACGCAGATATTGCTCGTAAGACAAAGGTAACCCAATCTTGTAATCTCTCAGTGCTTTCAATACTCGTAGCTTTTCCGTCATTTCTACGAACTCGTCGCTGTTGTAGAGTTCGAGCACCGATTTGCCAAATGAGGCGGCTTTGAGTAGGCGCTTCTGCCAGTAAGAGTCGAATTCATGACCCGCTGCTTTGATACAGGTATCCACCGCAGATGGTAGACTTGATCGGATTCTTTGAATGTTCTCGTCGGCTTTGGGTGATTTCTTCTCCAGCTGATCTACCGAATCCAGCAGTACTGAAGCAGGAGAAGATGAACCCAGGCGGAATATCTCTTCGGTGACACCTGGAAATTGTCAGTGGGAGTCTGATTGCTTCCGGCATTGGTGACTTACCAGCAACCTTGTGTAGGAACTCGCATGTATCATTCGTGATAAGACGAACTCCATCAAACTCCGGTATAACATGGACACGACCGTCATAGTAGTATCTGATATAATTAGATTATGCAGCAGTATCGAGCTAAACGAGATACTCACTTCGATGCGGCCCCGTTTGGCCCGACCAGATGGATTTCATCTTCCCAGGCAAGAATCACTGCGTCATCGCCGCACCAGTTCACCGTGCTTGGAGGTACGCGAGACTTCGAGTCATATTCGCTGAACTTATTTTGGAAGTCATTGCTAACTACCCATAACTTCCCTTCAGCAGTGAAGAGTGCGACGAATCGTCCAGTGGGAGACACGCTGATGTGTTTGAAAGGACCATCTTGCAGGATCTTGTCTTCTGCTTCTGTTGAGTCGACAGAGAAGACCGTCTTGTCGACAGCCAGGAGGACCTCGACGGAACGAGATAGAGTTTGTGCGGGTGGAATCAAGGCCCAAGATGATACCTCGCCTTCTGGGCAAGGTGCCAAGAGCCGCGGACGTGGTTCTTCATATTTGGACACAGCGATCAGCTGGTTGTTGGACAGTAATGCCACGAGGCCAGATGCCCAAAACTGGCAGGCTCTCACGCCATATTCTTCGGCGCCCTTCACAGGGTTAGTTTTTCCATGCTTGAATGCTAACACTCTGAACTCACATTTCCAAGCGAGAAGGAGGTAAATTCTCCGTCCAGGCCAAAGTAACGGCGTACGGTGCCATCCTCGGAGACAACCAGGAGCTCTTCCTTATCGGACCAGCCTAATCCGCGGATAGTAGCTTGCTCCCACTACAGGTGAGTTAGCTCAAGCGCGTAAAGATCAAAGGAATCTTAACAAACATTAATGCGACTGATCTGCTGTCCAGAGGAGGAATAAATATCGATCGTTGATCGCGAAGACTGAGAATCGCGCAGCCTAAATGGCTTGCTTTCATCACGATAGATCGCTAAAGACCCTGAGTTAGTTCGAATTCCGAATTCAAACATTGCACTCTTACCAAGAGCTCCGCCGTAAGGGGCGCCTGCGGCGATGTAGTTCTCCAATTCCACGTCTTCCTCAAAGATGGCATCATAGACGGCGATCTTGCGATAGAAGCTGTCTCCAATCTTCTCCCAGTTCGCGAGAGGATTGGAAGGCGCCATATTGAAGGATTCGCCACAGATGACAGGCTTGATACCTCTCTATCCCCGGTGTTGAGCTGTTGATGCTCGAGCGGGCGGGCATTCGGGGAAGCTATCAGGCGCTAACCCAAATCGGGAAGGTATTCCGCCTTGTTTGTCAGGCGCTGATATCCCGCAAATGCCCACTCGTCGTTTCCAAGGCTCTTTCGTCTTCATTTATCCTGTTGAAGCATGGATGATCTGGGTCTTGATGAAATTGCTCGTCAATTATCCGATTTGGAAGTGGCACTCCTTCTGTGTCTTGTTGCCCGTGAACACTGCCTGATCGAGACCACCAGTGATTGTATTCACGACCTCGCCAAAGAACTTGCCTTGGTAGGTAGTGAATGTCTACAATGAAATAGGCTCTAGCTAAGTACATTTAGATTGCCACTACTACCTTCAATTATTCATATTGCATTATCGACTGCTCCTCGGCAACGTCTATTGACGATGTTGCCAATGATGTTCTCACTCCTGATGCGCGAACACATCACCGCCCACCGCGTCCTTGGCTGAGCACTGAACCAGTATGTCGACCTGACATCTGTCAAGATGTTGGTATCCAGCACTGACAAAATCAGTCAAGCAAACGTTCATCATATAAGAGCTTTGATGACCCCAAGAAGGGACCAGTCCCTATTGCCCACCTTGCTAGCAGTAATGTCGTAAATATTGTGATCGCCAAAAACCTCAACTTCGTCAGCGATGATATTCAAGCACATCTCCTACAGGTAGGGAACTTGGACTCTGTCTCACTAAATGCATACTAACAAGTGGTATAGTTGATGCGATCAAGGGAATTGGTCGTCGAGAATGGCACCCTTAATGTACCCGACGCATTCCTGTTTATCCCTCTTGTATCTCGAGACTCTGATCAACTTCAACCACCTTTGAAGTTTCACCTGGTGAGTGGAATGCCTAAAACAGTATATCTTCATTATCCTCTGGCTAATGTCACGATAGAACGACAACCTCTTCATCTCCCACTTTCATAGCCCGGAGTCCGGCTACACTTATCTCGAAGAAAACGATTGGCTTTCAGATGGGCAACTCTCTGCCTCATCTGTTATTCATAATTCAAAGGGTCACCAGAAAAAGGGACCAGCTATCACCCAAAGGGTAAGCCATTCTCGCTTCTTGTTCCAAGAAGAAAATGCCATCAACTGACCATGGACACATGAAATGCAGGTGATAGAAAAACTCCAAGAAGCAAGCACGACAGTATCTACAAGTGCCGAAGTTGTTCGATACATCCAAGACATAGTTGTCTTCTTACGGCTCAGTCGCGCTGTTGCCGGTGGTGTATCTGCCAAAGCCAACATCCAATTTTCCCGATTTGCACAGTGAGTGTGGTCACTCAACGCATCCTTCCAACCGAAGAATCTCCCCTGTTGACTCTTTAACCCAGACTTCTAGCACCTCTACATGGAATCGATTTTCTAACCCCTTCAATCGTGGCCTTGGCTGCAAGGAAGGTCTTCCGCCATCGCATCATCGTCACAGCCCCAGGCGAAGACCGCAGTCTACAGTACGGAAGTAATATACATGCAGTGTCCCAGGTTCTCGCTGATGTTACACCGGATACAATCCTAGATGGTGTCCTGGCTCTGGAGCCACCGTTATAAGGATTGGAAACCCCGCTACCTTAATTTTGCAATGGATACCCAATACAACTCATTCAATTCTGTCACAAAGCAAGATATCGTTCCAGAATGGTTACAGGTCAAGGCCCAGTCCAAGAAGCCCGCTCCATCCACTCCGCAAACGTACTAGCCCTAACCCCAAGATCTTCCCAGGACTTATCATCCCTAAAATTCATAGTCCCATAACAAACCTTCTCGTCTGGAGCAACAGAAATCCACTGCATCATTTGCCTAATATCCTCCTCATACCCTTTGCCCACGGTAGAAGCCACAGTCGCACCCCACTGGTCAAGTGTAATAGGATCAAAGACAGCCTCCCGTCCAGTCCTTTCTGTGAAGATCTTTGCAAACTCTGCAAATGTCAACTTTGGACCGACGACCGGGTATGTCTTTGATAGTGTCTTCTCCGGACCGAGGGAAAAGACTTCTACTTTGTTAGCTTATATCCATGTCGCTTTGTTGTGTTCGGTTGGTCTTACTTGCGGCATATACCCCAATGTCGTATCTTGGGTCAACCCAATCGGCGAGTTTGTGTCCTTCTACGGGGGCACAGAACCGCACAATTCCATTTTCTGTGTTGTAGTCAGACTCGATGATGTTTGGTTTCCGTACGTGGATCGTGGCTCTTACCTTCCTGTCGACAATATTGCGGCCATTGCATATTGGTATAAAACAGTCCTGAATGGGCACTGGTAAGCCATACTTCGCTCCAGCTTTTTTAGCCTTTCCTATCACATACCAGGATGCAACGAAGTCACAGCCGGAAGCTCGCGTCTCGCCCAATCCTCAATCTTCGACTTATTTTCAAAGTGAAAGACCTTGCTGAACTGACCCTTACTAGCCTCTGTCAGATTGGGCAAGCTACTCATCACAAAATGTTGCACACTGCAAGCCTTGAAGTGGAAGTCAGATTGATTCTTGTTAACCTGTTTCTAGGTGGGGGTTATGCATACCTTGGCAGCATCCAAAATATTACGACCAGCCTCAAGTTCATGGTCCATATCTTGCTCAGTCTCGATCTTCTGTCCGGGAAGTCGATCATTCACTGCGGCGAACACGCCATAAGAATATTGAATGCTTTGAGCAAGGATTCTCTGTCGTAGATATTGGCTTCCACGAGTTCCAAGTTTGGGAATTTTGCTTTGAGTTGCTCGGCACTATTAGACGTCACATCTCTAGTTATAGCGCGGACGTGAAATGATGGGGTCGTTATCTTGAGAAGTGCCTGGACGACACCACCGCCTTGGTTTCCAGTTGCTCCGAGGACTGTGATGATGGGGTTTCGTGCGCGGATGACATGGTGATGTCTCGGGAGCTCAATTGCGCAGGCTTTCCTTATTTATCTCACTTAGGCTCTGTTGGTCAGATTGTATAAAGTTCGAAGATGTAAGTGAAATGGCATGCGTCGGAAGTATACATCTGGTGGATGACGCAATGCCGGTAGACCACTTAATAGGTGGGTCCGTATATCCGCAATCTTCCGACATCGCCTGCATGAGCAGAAGTTCGGATATACATAGTCATTACCGTATGACTGGCAAGTACCGGGGAAAGGCTTGCTTATAATCATAATGTTCTACGATCATAGATATGGTTCGATACAGATAGGAAAATACTATGTTTCTATCTATGAGAGCGTGTCTTGAAACAAAAGCACATCTTCCTCTTCTTCAACCAAAAGCATAAGCGTCACCTTCCAGTACTAGGCCTCAACCTCAAAAACAAGTCTGGTGGCGTATACTTGTCATCTCCATCCCCATTGGTACCATCATTTCGATTAGGCGTCAAACACAGATCACCATGATAAGCACCAGCAGGCTGATGTCTCAAAGCATCCATAGCTTTCGAATGAGTCCGCCACTCCGACAAAACAACATCAATCTCAGTCTTAGAGTCACCAGCAAGGGCGTCCATCTTGATATCGTTCCGGTCATAGCCAAAGGGATCCTCCAACTGAGAACCAATCCCCTCGATGCCATAAAGCGTGAAAATAACCAGACTGACAATGGGAATTGCCCACCATCCCATCTCGTCAACCATAGCAAATGGCAAAACACAACCAAATAGCGCAAGCACTTGCTTCTGATGAATCCTGAATAAAAAAGTCAACACATTAGCACATCCCACTCAGCCAAAAATCTACAAAAAGTGACACCCACAAATGAGCCACCGGAATCGGAGTCAACTTAATAGTCTCCATGCGTCCATAAGCATCAGTCAAAGCATTCAACTGCGCCTGCATCTGACTAGCTCCAGGAGCTGGAAACCAGCCACGCTCCTCGCCACGCTTAATAAACCCGTCAATGAAGAAAGTCAACTGAAACGGAAGACCCAGGCCCTCATCCTCATGGCCTTCCAACCCAGCCGGTAACAGGTTCGCGTATTCGGGGTTATACAAGGTCCCACTACGATGGTTCAAATCATCGGCAATGGAACTACCAAACACCCACGCAGCTCCCCATTCCGCGCGGAGGTGGTTTTTCACGGCGTAGGGGATGGCCATGAGGATGCGGATTGTACGCTCGATGTCTTCGCGCTCTGGGGCGGTTGGCGGCCCGCGCTTGGAGTTGTAGCTGTTTGTTGCGATTGTACGGACTAGATTGCGGACGCAGGTATTTAGTGCGTTCATTCCGTTGCGTCCGTCCCAGAAGCGGTTGTAGGATGTTTGGTTGCGGAAGACGAGCATTAGGCCTACTACTATTGACAGTGAGGGAATCTGTAGGTTTGTTTTAGTGATTTTTGTTTGAATGGGTTTGGCTTTCGGGTTGGACTTACGATCGTGCTAGGTAGACCAACTGTGTCGAAGACATAGGTGTCTAGATACACGATCAAGGCAGTGAATACTGCATGTAGGAAGACGGGGAGTAGGATTGCCCCGTGGATTGCTCCTTTGATGAATCTGAATACTAATGGCCATCTGCTAAATGTTAGGAAGCGCGACTAAATGCTAGAATAATGAGGATCAGTTATCGCACCGTCTTGGCTTTGCGCGCGAGGACAGTCGGTGAGGATGGGTGCCGCGCCGTTGGTGATGGCCGAAAACGGTGGTGTTTTGACGACTCAAGGTCGGAGTTGGTGGCTCGCTGAAATTCAGTCTCATCTTGTAGGAATATTTCGATTGAAACCAGGCTGATCTGAGGGTGCAGCCTTTGATAAGAGGGATGACCCTATTTGTTGATGTGACGCTTCAAGCCCCTATCTCGTGGTAGCCCCTTTCTTGTCGTGACAGTTGATCAAAACACTGAGATAAACATGATTTAGATGATTCAGAGCTGGTTGACATGAACAGAGAAAGTTGAGTCTTTTGAAGAGTGGGTGGGGATCCCGGCGATCTTGCCAGTCTGGGCGCCCTGGCGGTCTGCTGCAGCTTGCGCCATGACGAAACATTGCATGTTAATAATATACGTATGAAGTGGTCTGATTATAGAGATACACATAGAGATACACATTCCTCTTACTACTAAAGCTACTTTCTAATTCAACTTCTTGTCTACTGCAACGTTGGCTTGTTATTTATAAATGTTTACCAGTCAACAAAGCTATATCTAAACATGGAAATAAAGCCACCAACTTCTCACCTTTAAGCCTTGGTCTGAACAGTGAAGCTGCCACGCTGTTTCAGATCTCACGAACTAGGACCAAGCTTAAGCATTGTTAAAATTCCAAATGAAGCTTATTGAAGCGCATGCCATCTAAGCGATTTGATTCGCCCAGCGGACCTGAGCCACTGAGAAAAATACGCCGTTTCCCCCGCCTCTTTTCTCTTTACATGTACGAAGTACCACTCAGCTTGATAACTATATGACTTTAACGAACTTGATCCTATGTTACATAGGTAGTCTTCCAAAAGGATAACATTCTCCCATGAATGACGATATCTCTTTCGCAAGCTTTGGCTTGGTGGTCCTCGACGAGATTCGGTTTCCTAATCGGAAACCTTTAACAAATGTATTAGGAGGGTCTGGAGCTTACGGTTTGTTTTACCCACTTACCTATCTGTACCTTCTCGGGGACAGCCAAATTGCTAACATTTCTCTAGCGACTCTGGGTGCTCGATTATTTCTCCCTTCTCCGCAGAGCCGCTCAATAGTATGGCCAATCAATATTGGAAATGACTTCCCAGAACCCATTACAAAACTCTTGCAGAGCTGGGATACACAGTTGGTTGTTAAACAAGCATCAGATCAACCCTCGACTCGAGGGTTACTGGAGTATCAAGATACCACATTCGGACGTACGAAAGGAATCCCTTTTCATTCGACCTCTGCATAACATATGGAATGAGCTAACTAATTTTCCAGCCAAGAAATTCAAATATACCACACCAGTTCTCACAATGCAAGAATATCAAAGCACTGCGCTGCTGTCTTCAAAAGTATACCACTATCTCGCCACCCCGGAAGATATGAAAACACGCATATCAAACATCCTCGCTCTTCGAACACAAATTGGTATCCAAGTCCGACCTTTAGTAATCTGGGAGCCTGCACCACTGGCATGCAAGGCGGAAACTCTCCAAACGTGTCTAGAGGCTGCAGCTTTAGTGGATGTGTTCAGTCCAAACCACATAGAGCTGGCGCGCCTTTTCCAGGATTCTCCCATTTCCCCTGATAAATTCGAGATCGAGAGATTGGCTTTGAAAATCTTAGACAGTGGAGTCGGTCCCGAAGGAAACGGCGTAGTGGTTATTCGAGCTGGTGAAAATGGCTGTCTCGTTCAATCACGCGGCCTTGCTCGGAAGTGGATTCCTCCGTTTTATGAGACGGGAATGGAAGAAGGGCAGGCTTCTAACGTTGTTGATCCGACTGGGGCTGGGAATGCTTTTCTGGGAGGATTTTCCGTTGGATGGATTCATACCAGGGGTGATATAGTCGAGGCAGCTTCTTACGGGTCTGTTGCTGCATCGTTTGCGTTGGAGCAGGTAGGAATGCCGGTGATGAGTTGTAAAGAAGATAGGGAGTTGTGGAACGGGGTTAGTGTTTCTGGACGATTGTTGGATTATAGGGCTAGGCGGAAATCTGAAATTTATGTGGTGTAGCATGGTCCAATATATATCTGTAGCTTGTATAGAGGACATCTTTGTGTTTATGAAACTTGTTCGTGGGATACATTAGTCTAAGTTCAAAATTAAAGTGCTTGTTTATTCCTGCAGTCTCAACTAGCTCAGTCTGGTTCCAGGGTTGAGCGCGGATGCTTATTTTATTTTTAAATTGACATCAATGAAAATCACTTCGACCAGAGTTCAAGCCTCGTTCCAATGAGGGAAATACAGAGAAGGATGCTATAATATTTGAGGGCAGGGATAAAGTGTCTGAATAGACGTTGGTCTGTCATGTAACTCGAGGGGGACATCGTTCTTGTTTGTGATCCGATTAAGACAGAAGTTGCAAAATATTACGCTCTCTATTGTGAGCCTTTGAGCACCAAATCGCACTAAGAGCTAGATGCATGGTGTCTCTTTCTCTTTACCATTGTCGGAACGACTTACGTGTAAATGGAATATCCAAAAATGAAATCATCAAATTCCTACGCTCCAGAAACAACAGTCCAAACTGCTGCATGGGTATAGACAGACAAGGAAACAATTAACCATATGTCGACGGACAGGAGAGCACCAGCTGGTCATACCAATTGATGAATAAGGAAGAAGAGGGGACGTAGAAGAGAAATGGAAGGAAAAAATGCAAAATAGTGAGGGGGATGTAGATGTATCGAGCCGAACCAAGCAGCACCACCAACAGAACGTAAAGGAAAAAGAGAATCATCAAATGCATAACATAAATGGACGCAAAAAAAACCACAGAATGCCAAAATATATAGGTATATACTGATGCTGAGCAGACCACATGTTCCAGAACAGTGCGGTGTAGAAGTAGAAGTGAATGTATGACAGGTGACACTAAGGCATTCCCGCTCTTCCGTCGAAGGCGAGGGGGCCGGAGTCGTTGCGCGGTGTCAGCGGGTTATCGTCTGATGTCTCCGAGCGCCCTGGGGTGTCTGACCGCAATTGAGCTTGTCTGCCTGGCGGTATGCTGAGGGGTTGGCTGGATTGCCAGCCGGGTATGCTGATCGTGGCGCTGCGTGCGAGGTCGGTGTTGCTGGAATCGGGAGCTGGTGAGCCGGTGCTTTGTGCGTCGTCCGAGCGGGTATCAGTTCGCAGGTAGTCTTGAATGAGCAGGTGCTCCAGGCCATTTGCTAGGCTATCTTCTTCGATGAAACTTCCCAGTTGGTCGTGATGGATGAGCAAGCCTCCCGCACCATTTGATAGGCTAGCTTCTTCAGTGTCATTCGGTAGGTTTTCTTCTTCGGTGACATCTCCCAGTTGGTCTTCAGGCTGATCCAAGTCGTTTGTTGATGGGATGTTTTGGCTTTCCGATGATGCCTCTGGTTGTATCTGCTCGGTGGGACCATGTTGTGGTTCTTCTTCTTGTTGCTGATGTGCTGCTGCTGGTTCCTTCTCGCGCTTGTCTTCGAGGTCATTGGAGTCGTCTACCTCTGCGCTGAGATCGGTGAATGCACGACAATTGGGGCATTGGAACATAGGATAGTCAGGCGAGTGGAGCAGTCGACTGATACATTTGTAGTGCCAAACGTGTGCGCAGGCTGCCATGAACAAACATTGGTAGGGGCGCTATGAAAAGGTTAGTGGCGGAATAGATGGAGAAAAGGAAATAAAACAAACCAGAACAGATCCCAGGCAGATAGAACATTCCCGACATCCCGAGTAATCAGCTGTCTCGCCTTTACCCAAGTTTTTGATCAGGCTTTCTGTATTTTTGCTGGAGTTTGCGTTAGCATCATATACACTACAGCCGGGCAGTCATCTTACTTGAACTCGTTAGGCTGCTGTTGCCACGATCGGTTACACTCGATGCGAATGCGAACGCATCGGAAGATCATCTCTTCTCCGCCGCGGAAATCAATACCCAGTTGGACAATATCTCCGTCTTTGATCGAATACAGACGGGAGACCATATTGGGCTGGCTTAGGCGCATATGGTTCAAAAACGTGCCCGACGAGCTCCCCACATCCTTGATATGCCACTGTCCATTGACGTACAAGAACTCGCAGTGTTTCCGGCTCACTACCTTGGACTTGAAGCCCACAGGGGCATCCGAGGGTTCGGTGGGGTTAGGGACGGGAATGCCATCGCGTTCCGAGTATCGGCCCACTCGAATCACACAGCTTTCAGACGGCAGGGTGCGGGTGACAGGAACAAAGGGTAGTGACGGTCTCGTGCTGGTACTCGCGTGGGAGTCTTGATATGGGAAGAAACGAATGGTCGCCTTCTTGTCTGGTTTCGGCGAGGTAATCGAGTCCTCGGGGACGCTGGTTGGCGCGATTCCATCGGTTTGCAGGGAATTCGGCTCAGGGGATGCACTAGATTCAGAGTTTTGTCGATCTTGTGTGCGCGGTGGCGGGTGCTCTGCGGCTGAAGCGCTCCTCAGCCGAGCCATGACATGGGCTGTTGTCTGAGGGGCTTCGTTGGACTGAGTCGAAACCGCGGAATCGGCAGAGGAGACGCGACTGGTAAGGTCGCCAAAGCCTGAACTTTCAGAGGGCGCCGATGTGTACCGTGAGAGGGCTGGGTGATCGGTATCTGGGCACGGAGTGGAGCTCGCGTTCGAGTTCTCCACCGGGTTCGGCGAGTTGGGCCCAGAGGTCGACGAACGCCAGGGGAATCGACTGCTCAAACTGCGATTTTGCGTATAGTTTCGCAGTTGGCCGATACGATTCAGGCGACTGGGGCGAGGGTCGGGGAGGCAAGTGAAGGCGGTGACTGACATGGTGGGAGGAAATCAGAATCGGGTGTGTGGAATAGTCTAAATCGAAGCCAAGAGACGATCAGGATTCAAAGAAACTCGAAGGTCACGAGGATTAAAAGCAAGAATGGTAAGACATCATATGATGGAGGAGAATGGAGAGGAATCAGAGAATCAAAAGTGCAGTTAAAAAAGAAAAGAAGAAAGCGTGAAAAAGTCTGGTTCAGTTGGTTATATGATGTTACCAGCCGTCCTGGGTCCTAAGTGGAGTTGGCTGATCGCATTCTTCGTCTCTACACCGGCATATCTACTTCTACTTTTACTTCTTTCCATCACTTTGATTTGCCTCTCTTTTGCGGGGAAGTAGCCGCAGATTGCCTCTTTGCGCCACGGGATATGGCCAGCAGGATTAGCCGATGGAAGCGGGACAAACATGATATTGATATGTTAACTTAGGTCTAAAGTTATAAGGAAACAGGAAGGTGAAAGTGTTGAAAGAGCCATTTGCTGGAGGATCGACTGCGTATCTGCTGAGTTCTGGTGAGATATCAAGTGAGAGAGATATCCATGTGAAAGAGCAGTTGACCCCCTTGAGAGATCGCCAGTCTGGTGATCTTCTGCGTCACTTGAACTTCATCACAGGAAGTGTGCACAGACCCTGGGATGGAATTTAGTATATAGGGGGAGAGGAAGAATAGAGAAAGTATAGGTATAGTGTTAGACAAGGAGAGTGTAGGTAAAGAGTACAGAGATAGGGAAGTAGAGGTGCAGCCCTGGAGATGCAGGTGTTGACGTAAACGGACCATTGGTCAGCGTGGACAGCTTCGATCGGAGCTTAAGCTCACATAACACTTGAAGGTTGCTGAACTTGGCTTGACTTGACTTGACTTGACTTAACTCGACTTAACTTGAACTTGAACTTGAGAATTTAAGAATTGCATTGCAGGAAAGAAGAACCATCCAAGTTGTTACCAGCCATCTCTCGGCGGAGCTAAACCTCCCCTCCCTATCTTTCTACCTCGACACCTCCCAACTCTCTTCGCCATTTTCCTTTTATCACGCGCCGCCCTTGTGCTCCCTAATAAAAGCTTCGGCTTTACACAACTCACAGTCTATTCTCACCTTCCCCCCCCGCTCTTGCCCTCGAGACTCGTTTCGGCCCTGATGCGGGCCTGTTAGGCATGAGTGGAATCGCAACCGCCTGTCTATCGTGCCTGTCGGCGGTGGACCGATGGTGCCATATCACAGCCTGTCTCGGTCCGATCGGTGGTCGGTCGCGAGATGGGATTTACGAGACGACCTTGGCCGATAATGAGCGAGAAGCTGTCTCAGACCTGCTCGGCTACTTGGAGAATGTACGTGCGACCTGTCTCTGGACTCGCCTCGAGTCGGGTTTGCCTGTGATGGCGACCGCGCCCTTGCCCTTACCCTTCACTGACTTTGACCTACAGCGCGCAGAGACCGACTTCTTTGACGGCGAGCCTCTACGGGCATTGAGTACGCTGGTTTACTCCGAGAATGTCGACTTGCAACGAAGCGCCAGTCTGACCTTTGCCGAGATTACTGAACGAGGTACGTATCATGGGGCGAATGGCGATGATGCAATACCTGACATTCTCCAGATGTCCGCGAGGTCGACAGCGATACTCTCGAGCCGATACTATTCCTCCTTCAGAGCTCCGATATCGAAGTACAACGAGCGGCCAGTGCAGCGCTGGGTAACCTCGCTGTCAATGGTTGGTTCCCTACCCTCCTTTTCAATCTCGCCTCCGATTGCTGACTAGGTACAGCGGAAAACAAAGTCTTGATTGTCGCCCTCGGGGGGCTGGCTCCCCTGATTCGACAGATGATGTCGCCCAACGTCGAGGTGCAATGCAATGCCGTCGGATGTATCACGAATCTTGCGACACATGAAGAGAACAAGGCCAAGATTGCTCGCTCCGGCGCTCTCGGTCCTCTGATCCGTCTGGCCAAATCCAAAGATATGCGTGTACAGCGCAATGCGACGGGCGCATTACTGAATATGACCCATTCCGGTAGGTGACTGCGGTTTCCCCCAATATGGACCTACTCTCTAACATGACCAGATGACAACCGCCAACAACTCGTCAATGCCGGCGCTATTCCCGTGCTCGTCCATCTGCTATCTTCCCCCGATGTCGACGTTCAGTACTATTGCACAACAGCTCTCAGCAACATTGCCGTCGATTCTACCAACCGCAAACGCCTAGCTCAGACTGAGTCGCGCTTGGTACAATCATTGGTTCATCTCATGGATTCCTCGACCCCGAAAGTGCAATGTCAGGCCGCGCTCGCTCTCCGCAACCTCGCCTCCGACGAGAAATACCAGCTTGAGATTGTCCGCGCAAAGGGTCTCTCCCCACTGTTGCGACTCCTTCAATCTTCCTACCTTCCTCTCATCCTCTCCGCCGTCGCTTGTATTCGCAATATATCCATTCATCCTCTCAACGAATCACCAATCATTGAAGCAGGCTTCTTGAAGCCATTGGTGGATCTGCTTGGTTCAACTGACAACGAAGAGATTCAATGTCACGCTATCTCTACGCTCCGTAACCTTGCTGCAAGCTCCGATCGCAACAAAGAACTCGTCTTGCAGGCGGGAGCTGTCCAGAAATGCAAGGACTTGGTCCTTCGGGTTCCTCTCACTGTACAGTCCGAGATGACCGCTGCGATCGCTGTGCTGGCCCTCAGCGAGGAGCTGAAGCCACACCTTCTCAACCTCGGGGTCTTCGACGTCCTCATTCCTCTGACCAATTCTGACAGCATTGAGGTCCAAGGCAACAGTGCTGCTGCTCTGGGCAACCTTTCATCCAAGGGTATGTTTCCTCTCACACCTGAATTCCCCCATGAGGTAGCTAATGAAATATAGTCGGCGATTATTCCATGTTCGTTCGCGATTGGGCAGATTCCAATGGTGGAATCCACGGCTACCTTTACCGTTTCCTTGCCAGTGGTGATCCAACATTCCAACACATCGCCATCTGGACCCTTCTCCAACTCCTCGAGTCTGAAGATAAGAAACTCATCGGACACATTTCACGATCTGAAGACATCGTACAGATGGTCAAGTCGATTTCAGACAAGAACATCGAGTCCGACGAGGAGGAAGTGGATGACGGCGAAGGCGAAGTGATCACCCTCGCCCGTCGCTGCCTCGAGCTGCTAGGAGCAGGTCCTAAGCAGACCCTGGTGGAAGCTTAACCTCTCTATTTTGTCTATTTGTCCTTTGTCTATTCTCCCCTCTGCGCGCCATTTTCTCCGGTCCTTTCTGTTCAGCCAATCTTCACTTGGCCTGCTTTCTTTCCCCGCCACTGGGTGTTTTATGGGCATCGAATTCATTTGACTCGGGTTACTCCTTCTCAGCGGGCATTTGGATTGTGGACTCTTTTTTTGTTTCTTACATGTCCATCGTATTTCTGGGCCGGTTCCGCTGTCCTTCCTGTTCAGCATACACCGTGTATTCGTGCTAGATATGGGCTCTATAAATTAATTGCCTGCGAGACGGAATTGGTTTCAATTCATAATCCAAGTATATCGTAGTTACGTGGGTATTGATAGCTGCGGACAAACCTACTCCCGGGCCGAGTGGGAGCTCCCCAAAAAAAATCACCGATCTTCTCTCCAACTCCAGACCTCCCCTCAACATCAACTACACCTTAACAATGACTTCTCTCCCACCCATCGCCATCCCCGGGCAACGCCTCGGTCCCGTTTCCGCATACTCAGCCGGACCAGGCACACACATCCAACAATCCTTCATCTACGCCTCCATCGCCGGACCGGTAGTCTCAGACACAGCTCAACCAAAGACCCACACAAAACCAACTCTCAGAGTCTCCCGAACCCTACCTACGAAGAAAACACCCGCCGCAGCAGCAGCGCCAACCACCAAACCCCGCTACAATACCCTCCCAGCAGTCGATTCAATCGTCCTGGCACGAGTAACCCGCGTGCAAAAGCGCCAAGCAACAGTCTCAATCCTAGTCGTGACAGAAGACACGACGCAAGATCCAAACCGCACACCCTCCGACAACGACAACGTCGCTGCTATCCTCACCCACGCCGCCAACCCAGAGAACCACAGCAACACCGACGAACTGCGGTTCCAAGCCTTAATCCGGAAGGAGGACGTGCGCGCTGTCGAGAAGGATCGCGTTGTTATGGATGAGATGTTCCGTGTTGGTGATATTGTTCGTGGCTCGGTGATCTCGCTCGGCGATCAGACTTTCTTCTATCTTACTACTGCGCGCAATGATCTTGGTGTTGTTATGGCGCGCAGTGAGGCCGGCAATATGATGTTCCCCGTTAGTTGGAAGGAGATGAGGGATCCGGTTAGTGGGACTGGGGAGTTGAGGAAGGTTGCTAGGCCTTTTTGAGGGCATTGGGTTTGGAATTCGAATTTAAACTTCGATTGCGGCGGCTTTGGCTTGAGCTGCCCTTTCTGTCTGCTGTTCGCTGATGAGAAATGACTACTGCCTGCAACACCCGAGCAGATTTGGTCCTGGTCTGTCTAGATGCCCTGAGCAGTCTGATTTACCCATGAGAACATATGCTCTTCGCATGTTCCAGAACCAATGGATATCGACGAGACTACACTTCGAGAGACGCCTCTGCGAGCCACGTTTTTCAAGCTCCGATGCTTGTTCTATGCTCTCAAGCATGGCATCTAATCAAACCCAACAATGTCTAGGAGCTCAAGGCCACCTGTTCCTTGAGCTGACTCGGACACACCCACTTGTACAGGATATCGATATCAATAATGATTTCAAAATGAAGATACCCCGCGGACTCATGATTTCAGAATACAATGCAAACCGTTTCCGCCAATTTTCTCTCCTCACCCCTTCACCAAAGTAACTAACATCATGGCAACCTTCCTTTGCCCAGTAGTAGATCTTACTATCCTCCTTAGTATACACAGCCGAGACCTGATCCATGTTGGGCTGTGTTTGTCAAAAGAGGAAGATTGAAGTTCATCATTCGAAGAATACGCAGATGGCTCTCATCATCTGTGATCCTCCTAGTTTCTTGTCTGTCGTGTCTAGATCTACCCGGTGAGACTCGACAGAGGGTTTGTCGGAGTGACATACATCTCTTGTGATACTGCTAGACGGGCACTAGATATCAAATACCAACATCAACCATGTCAACTACCAACATCATACGCACAATTCAAATACCACAAAATGAGAATGAAAAACAATATACAGTACAATGCAATAAATATCCATTTTATACCCATCTACCCAAATCAACATCAACAATCTACTTCTTCAATGTCTTCTGCTTCTCAGCATCAATCAACTTCCTCCCCTGAACAACAAGACCCTTCCGAGACCTCACAGCATCCATATATCCCTTAGCAACGTTCTCCCGATCAGCAAGCTCACCCAGATCCTCAAGTTCCTCCTCAGTAGCAGGAACCCAGAACGGATCCTCATCAAGCGCCTCAAAGCCTGCAAAGATAAGTTGCGGCTGCGCGACGCCGGATGTACGTTTGCGGATTTCTTCGGCGAATCCGAAGGATTCTGCTACTGGCAGCAGGGCCAGGATTGTGAAGAAGGGTGTTCCTTCTTTCATTACTTCTGAGAGGATTCGGCCTCGGCGGCGGGTTATTACGCCATAGACGCGCCCGAGGACTTCGGCTTTTGGTGGGGTTGAGTGTTAGTTTTGGGGTTAAGTGTGTGGGTTACGGATTGGAAATGGGGAAGGCTTACTGGTTGCTTGGATCTCGCAGCTGTACATTGCGAGCATGATCCGAGGACTCCAGTCTAGGAAACCGGCAGAGATTCCTTCGCGGACGAGTCGGATTGCTTCGCCCGTTAGACGGCCCATATCTAGCTCGTCGTTGCTGGTGGCGTGGACAGATAGGGCTTCTAGGAAGACGGCGGCGCCTTGCATTGGTTCCTGGCATAGGGGACCTTGACCTGTTGCCAGTTGGAAGGCGTAGGCGATCTTGTCGTTGAAGTCGCGGACTAGGAGGGCTTGCTGGTTGTCACCGGCGATTTGTTGCTTGGGGTCGTCGACAAGGCTGGGAAGAGGGTTTGTTAGATTTGGGTCAATGGTAGACATGGCGGGTTTGCTTCTTGGTGCACTTACAATTTCTCACAGGTGTTGACTGCTGTTGCGTCGACTAGAATGTTAGGGCCGACTCTGCGAGGCCCGAATGCTGTGATCCGGTCGACGACGTTCTTCCATAGCTCCTTGTCTTCTTTAGCTTCGTTGAATACCTTCTCTAGTCCCTCGCGGAACTTTTGCTTGGAGAGAATAGTGCCCTCGTGCGACTCGCCTGCGCCATCGACAGCGGCTGACTCTTGCGCTTCGACTGCAGCCTCGGTATCAGCCTTGCCCTCAGCTTCAGAGCGCTTCTCCAGCTGAAGTTGCTTGATAGTTCCGACATTCTTGGTCAAGTATTCTGTGACGGCTTCAGGCATAGGTACCACACGCAGACGAAGCGTCATCTGCTTGGAAGCGGAAACCGACAATACACATCCACGGCCAAGCTCGGGGTTCTTAGGTGCGGCCATCTCAGGACCGTAGACGATGGTCTCCCGGTAAGGGACGATAGCCTCACCAGTTTGGATCTCGCAGCGGGCGAACCGCTCTCGGAGATCTGTCACGCAACGCTCCAGATGCAGTTCGCCTGCAGTGAGAATAACGTGTTCACCACTGGGAAGCTGCTCGTACTGAGCACAGGGATCACTTTGTTCAAGCAGGCGCAGGCCAGTAACCATCTTACCGAGATCGGCTGGGTTGACAGGCTCCAGCGCAACACGAACGATGGGTGGAGTGTTGAGCGACACTCCGGCCAAGTTGATACTTCCATCCAGTCGGCTGCAGAGCGTGCCAGTCTTGAGCACGTAGCCGGCAAGGCCACCAATACCGAAGACAACACCGGCTGGCACAGACTGGAGGGGCTCGAGAGCTCGACCCATGAGCAGGTACAAGTCTGTGACAGTCACCTTTTTCGGCTCGGGGCTTGCATGCGGGTTGGCTGGTGAGAACTTGGGCGGCAGTACGTAGATTTCATCTCCAACAGAGATGGTTCCTGAGTAAAGGCGGGCAAAGCCAATAAGATGGTCTGGGTCCTCCTTCTCCTCTTGTTCCTCCGGCTCCTCGGTTGTCTCGGTGATCAACGAGGTATTTTGGAAAATTGTAGTCATGCGCTCGAACTCATCGGTTTGTTTCTCCTTAGCCTCCGCCTGCATCTTCGCAATCTCCTCGCGCTTGCGACGAGCGATTTCAAGGGCTTCATCTGCAGTCATGGCACCGCCGCTTCGCTTTTTGCTTGACATAAGTTCGCTTTCGGGGATTGCGACCATTTTGCTGACGTATGCTACGACGGGCTCCTCGGGGCCTGTCTTGAAATCGACCATGGCGTTCTTGATATCATTGCTGATGAATTCTGACCCAGGTGATGCTTTGATCATTTCTGGCAGTCGGGCAGCCTGTGCAGCCGGTGGACTTGGGAGGTATTCAATGACAGACACAAGCACAGCAGTGGATAGAGGCAACCATTGAGAGAACAACGTAGTCATTATGTTCTTGGGGTCACGAGAGCGCAAAACATATGCTGGGATGTTGATATTCAAAGATTTGGTGATCTTTTCTAGCAGGACTGGGTCTCTGTTCACAGTGAGTATTGATACAATAAGAAGATTACGAGGCTATCAACTTACCCTTTGCCCTTTCCGCCGCCTGTGGTGGCTTCATATGCCGCCCAGATGCTATCAAGCACCAATTGAACGAACATCGGCTTTAATGCTCTGCCCTTCAAGTGTTTTTGACCCAAAACACGTTTGGTTTTGGGGTCCAGGTAATAATCACCCCAGAGGACCTTCTCCAAGACAGTTCGTTTGATTCCGAGCTTCTTCTCGTAGATGGCAGCGAATTGCCTAATGGTGAAAGCCCAGCCATCAACGGCACTGCAGAAGATGACGTTATTCTTCTCGGGGGCAAAGTAGAGATCCTCATCGTCGCGCTCCTCAAATTCTGTCGCCTCCGTAATGCTTTGAGCGGCATCTTCATCTGCCGATTGCTTTTTGCGGTCTTGATCTCGAGTGGCAGAAGTATTGATGCGATCTTCCATACGCTCACGCCACTGTAAATCGTCTTCCATGCGCTCACCTTGGTAGAAGCTACCAATAACGGCATTAACTTGTTCAAGCAGTCGACTAAGGTGGGAGAATGCCTCGGCGGGGCTCATCATCAATTCCGTGATCAGACGATCCATCTTGTTGATTACCAGGATTGGCTTCAGCTGCTCAACCCAGGTTTGGCGCAGCACAGTCACAGTCTGACTGCACACGCCCTCGACTGCATCAACGAGAACAACAGCACCATCACAAAGACGCGATGCCGTTGAGACCTCACTGCTGAAATCAATATGTCCCGGTGAATCGATCAGATTGATCAGATACTCTTTGGGCACCGGTGCTGCGTCTGGCGCTGGGCGACGGAGCATTGAGAAGAACAATGAAATGGCTGAAGATTCCATTGTGATGCCTCGCAGCTGCTCATCTGGGCGAGAGTCCAGGTAGCGGATCTTTCCTGCTAGCTTGGGTGAAATGATGCCATTGGTGGCTATAAGACTATCTGTCAACGATGTCTTTCCATGATCCTAAACGACAAAAAGACGATTGTGAGTATTCCAGAACATGTTCGGACACGATTTTGTTATTTGGGTGCCTTTACTTACGACGTGAGCCA
>ERZ1673737.1474-NODE-1474-length-22579-cov-4.308782_pt1 | contig 22579 bp, 22 predicted proteins | sample MGYA00580211_ERZ1673737 | MGnify/ENA primary metagenome ERZ1673737 (study PRJEB41218, sample SAMN15661789) | gut metagenome | host: Homo sapiens | place: Canada: London | collected 2015-08-20/2019-03-30 | study: EMG produced TPA metagenomics assembly of... | reverse complement strand
GTCGAGTGGTTCGTCTTCGCCTATCTGCGCCATCCCCCGCGGGTCGTAGTCCTCGTCGAATTGGTCGTCATCCATTGTCTCTGATGGGGGTTGTGCCACGCCTGGTCGGCCGAAAATTGTAAAGGGGTTTATTTGGACGGGGTGTCCCGCCTGGGCGAGTGCATCGGGTGTGATCACATTTGGACCTGTTGATGGCGGGAGTCGATGCGTTGGGTTTGAGGGTGTGTGTCGAGCTGGCGGGGTGTGGAATTGGGCGCGGAGATTCCCCTGTGCTGGGTCCTGGTTGGGGAGGTCGCGCGGATTGGGTTGTCGACGCAGGTGAGGCATTGTTGTGGTTGTTCGGGGAGTTGATGTTTACGCGCAGAAGCTGCATTTCCTGTTGCGGTTAGCGTCTTAGCCATATGGATGGCATGTTCAGTTGTTTCTTTTCTTTGCATTGGATAAATTGATAAATTGTATTTTTGTGCTATACTAGTATATAACCCAGCACTAGGCTTCTTGGTCAAATAACAGCTTGACTAGACCGGAGAGTGCAAGTTTAGAGAACGAGGCTAAACTCTAGATCTATACCGACAATGGCGATGACCATACCCTACGCCAACTTTGGAGTGTAGATCCCTAGATATATAATCATATTGGTTATATTGATGAACAGTTCTTCACCCTCGTTTTTAATCCTTGTTCTAGAATTATGCTGGAGCAAGTTACACAGTAAATAGATCCGGATCTGAAATGTACACAAAAATTGTGTACACGGGGTAATCTTTTTATAAATTAAACCCTAGTCAAATTTTTCCGAATGCCCCATTGAATGCCAGAACAATGGAACAAGAAGAAGCAAATATCAATAGCCATCGAGGTTAGAATGCTTTTGAATGTTATCCGCTCTATCGCTGGATCGCTAGATCAAGTACGAAGCGCAGGCGACAAGGAGTTATAAAAACCCCAATCAAGTTCAAAGTCTTTAGATAATATGGTATTAAATATGGCTCGCGTATTCACAGGTTTCCTGATTCATTCCAACCCCGCTCAATCATTCCATCAAGGTGTGCGGTTCGTAGTAAAATGATGCGCTTAGCAGCAGCACTCGCAGCATTCGAAGCAGGCGAGACCAGCGCAGCTATAATATCATAATTAGCATCTAGGTTTGTGCACCTGGCCAAGATGTGATACTTACATTCCACAGCAGATATCACCACCCTCACCTCCGCCGCGCAGCTCCATCTTCATGGACTCGGGGTTCTAGAATGAGATTGTCTGGTTAGTTCATGCTTTTGATGGTTGTCTTAAGCGAGATTGAGGCCTTACCGGCTGCTGAGAGACGACCTGGTTGGCAGTCATCTCCTCGGTGTTGGAGGGCTGGCGCATGGTCATGGTTGCCGCGTCCCAGGTACCCTCCTGGGTGGGCTTAGACTCGTTCGAAGACTTGAACCAACCGAACATTGTGAAGGAGTATTGGAAAGATGTTTAGAAAATAGGGGAAGTTGAAAGTTGTAGAAAACAGTTTAGAAAGAGGGGGACGGCACAGATAAGGGTCAGCAAAACGGACCAGCCTCAACTAATTTCCTTCTCATTTTCTAATTTAAAAGTCCCTGCCAGTCGTACACTCTACTCGGGGACACCGGACGTGCCTCAGAAACTGATAGGCCACTGGAATTACCTCAGGCAGCCGTATTCTGTGGTGGGGCGGCACGAAAGTGAGGCAAACCTCGCTCCGGTGGCTTCAGCCCTTCTTGATACGGTTCAAGACTCTGGGATTAGGGACCTAGGGACTTTCCGCCACGAAACATGACATCGGTGGCTCAGGTAGATTACTCTCAGGTGTTCAGATGCCGACTGTTAGGGGGTAATATCTGCAGTTCCACATCGGAAGTATTAGGAAGTGGACCGCCAAGCTTTGATCAAGCTTTGAACAAACTTGGCACATCGTTTCCCTCTCAGCCCTATTGCTTTTCGACGTCATTGTCTTTTTATATGGGAATTACCCTGGGTACTTGGAAGTTCTTCATGCAATCATAGGCCATTAGTCCTTTCACACCCCTAACTTTATACAGTCTAGATGATGAACCCGAGGCACTCGAAAATGGACAAGAAAGAGGTGAAAAAAAGAGAGGCCTTGGCCAAGTAGGGCAAAAACAGTAAATGAAACGGTTTACCCGATTTGAGACTTTGTGTAGAGTCTGTCCAATACTTCATGACACTGCATACATAGTTATGACGCCTGTTGTGTCGAATACCGAGGCAAATTATTCTCTAACCAGTCTAATACCCGAAGCCTGCGAGACGCAAGAAGACAAAACGTCACTACAACCAATATTTATAATGAAACAAACTTCTGATTCTTGCGAACATAAACCATTTCATACAGAGAATCCCCACGAAATGCCTGCCAGGCTGTGGCCCTTGAGAGTGACTCGCATTGTGCAGAGCTCGAATCTCTAGTTTTAGACTTTGACCAACAAACTTGATTTTAAGTGGACTCGTTCTTTTACTGAACTACTTACGCCTTCCCCATTATCGACATCTAACACCCCACACTTCACATCATTCGCAGCCCTTGCCTCGCGCGCTCAACAATAAGTCTCTTAAGGCTGCCGATACATCCAAGTAGGCGCCAATATTCACTTCTTCAAGACGCAGCCGGCTGGTCCCATTCCAAAGATGCGGGTGTGATAGCACTCCTATGTCAAGTTTGAGCTTCACTTTGTGTCGCAGACACCAATAGCCATGGCCAGTGGACCTTGGACCTATGAGGCGGAACCCCCTGATTGGTTAGAAGTTCGGAAGGCGGGCCGCCCAATCCACAAGTCGGTCGGCACGGAAACGGATCTGCCGAAGGACGAACCCACCTTATTATTGCCCGTCGATGAGCAGTCCTATCTCGTCACAGCGGGTGCGCCGGCGGAAGCAAATTGACATATCTCTGAATTGCGCTGTGCTGCTGTGCTCGCTCAGATCGCCATATCAAGGACAAAGCTTTGGTTCACTTTGAACGCGCCCTGATTAGTGGTGGCAATTTTACAGCTTTCTACCCCGGGCCAACATCTTAGTTCTGTAATTAAGTCTGGACGCAGTTGGGTCAGAGACTCCGATGTTCAGCACAATGCTCAAGGCTGTACGCATCCAGGCTCTATGGCGACAGAGCTTGGGTCGACATGCGATGAAACAGAAGCAGCTTAGAGTGCTGTCAAGACCCTACTCGACCCAATCAGCCAAGCCAACAGGCTCAGTTATCCCCCTCCTGGGGCTCACAGCGTTTATTTCGATGGTAGCTGGATATGGCTTTGCGACACAGTTCTCTCCGTCGCCTCCGTCGGGTAGTTTAACGTTGGTCCAATATCCCCGGAAGGCGACCATGATATCAGCAAGTCTAACATACAATCGAACGTCATCTTATAGCATTTGCTGACTGTTGATTACATCAGGCAGCGCATGAGATCTCAAGCATTCTAGGAGAGGATTCAGTAAGCTACGATGACGACGACATTGAGACACACGGTTTTTCAGACTGGGCTTCCACAAACTCGACGGGACGCGCGGTGGCCATCGTCTATCCTAGGTCTACTGAAGACGTGTCCAAGATTGCATCTATTTGTAGCAAGCACGGTGTCCCAATGGGTAAGCATTCCAATGAGGCGTTGCGTTGGCGAGGAGCAATAGTCTGACTGATTGAAGTGGCTTTCGGAGCCGGATCGTCCATCGAGGGCAGCTTCTCATCACCGCACAGTGGCATAGTCATAGACTTCACGTATATGGACAAGGTCGTTGCCACCCATCCCGATGACATGGATGTGGTCGTGCAGCCTGGAGTCAACTGGGTTGACTTGAACAAAAGTCTAGAAGCCGAGGGCTTGTTTCTCCCGCTCGATCCCTCCCCGACTGCAACCATTGGCGGCATGGTTTCTACTAACTGCAGTGGTACAAATGCCTTCCGCTATGGTACCATGAAAGACTGGGTTCTTAACGTGACTGTCGTCCTTGCTGACGGCCAAGTCATCAAGACGAGGAGACGGCCTCGTAAGACTTCCGCCGGGTACAACTTGACCTCACTTTTTGTCGGAGCAGAGGGCACACTCGGTATCGTCACTGAGATCACACTGAAGTTGGCCGTGGTGCCAAAGGAGACTAATGTCGCCGTCATCTCTTTCCCTACTGTTAAGGATGCAGCGTCTGCTGCGACCAAGGTCATCCGCTCCGGTCTGCAATTGGCCGCATTGGAGCTTATGGATGATGTTCAAATGCAAGTTGTCAACCGGCATGGGAGCGAGTCAGTACGGATGAAGAATCTGGATGAGTCTCCGACACTCTTCCTTAAGTTCTCGGGCCCTACGCAGGAGGGTGTCCAAGCAGATATATCTCAGCTCCAGAACCTAATCAAGTCTTGCAACCCGGGAAATTCATACTTCGCGAGAAGCAAACAGGAAGAGACAGATCTCTGGGCAGCAAGGAAGGAAGCGCTTTGGACAATGACGTCTATCAAGCCAGAAGGGCATGCGCTTTGGTCCACTGATGTGGCTGTTCCCATTTCTCGCCTAGCAGAGATCATCGAGCTATCTAAGAAAGACGCAGAGAGCTTGGGCGTCTTTGCCAGTATTGTCGGGCATGTTGGCGATGGAAACTTTCACGAGGCGATGATGTACGATCCCAAGAATACAGCCCAGAAGGCTGCAGTGCAGGATGCGGCATACAAAATGGTAGGACGAGCTCTGGAGATGGACGGCACGGTTTCCGGCGAGCATGCCATTGGGATGGGGAAAATGGTGAGCTCACCCTCTTCTTGTACCCAAACGGAGACTAACGCATTCAGAATTCCCTCGTTGATGAGTTGGGAGGCGACACGATCGAGGTAATGAAGCGGCTGAAACAGGCTTTGGATCCAAAGTAAGCCTCAGTTCGTTTTTTTTTACAGGATCCCAGACTAAATTCTCACAGGTGGATTTTGAATCCAGGGAAGGTCTTTGCTCTCCCGGCCGGCTCCAAGGCCGTTGCAGCCAAACGATTAGAGTAGTCGACTTTGTTATCCCACGAAAAGAGTCGCGTGGTCACCGAAGCCAAGCAGCGCCCCAGCAAAATCGCTAAATTCTAGAAGGTTGGAATCCCCCAATTTACTACGGGCACCTGGCGAATATAGAGGAGAAGTCAATCCTCTACTCACCTAGTGCAACAACCGGCAGAATAGTCCCATTTATTAGCATCAATTTTTCCAGTAATTATTGATCTGGAAACCAATAATCGTAAGACACAGTCTTTGGGAATCATGTTGCAGATTGTAAGTCCAACTTGATATCCCAGCGGTAAACAAAATTAGCACGTCGTTTCCTCTCAGCCCTATTGCTTTACGACGTCATTGTCTTCATATGCAGCTATAGGCTATACGTCCTTCCACAATCCCACATTTATAGAATCTACATGATAAACCTAAGGCTCTCGAAGATGGTATAAAAGAGGTAAAAAAAGAGGCTAAAGTAGGACGGAAACAATGCATAACAACGTTACTCGCTTCGAGGATTGGGTGTATTGTCTAGTACTTCGCTAATGGCACTGTATACACGCTTATGAGCCCTGTTGTTACTACAGTGGGTACAAAGAAGATCTTCATATGGAATACTAGTAGCAGCTTTCCTCTAACCCGTCTACCTGAAACCCACATACAAAACGGCAAACTGTCATTACATACAATAAATAGTTATAAGTAAACGTGTCAAGTCACTTCCGTCTTGTGATTGCATCAATCATGCCACGCAGAGACACCGGTGCATCATCCTTCGGCATATGCAACTCCACAAGTCGCAATGGGGCCGGATTCTTCTCATCAAAGTTCTCAGCAGGTCCAAACTGAGGATCGGCAAGAAGCATATCCAACTCAGCCCTGGTTCGAACATCATAGGTATGTACGGTATCAGGTGCGGCTTGGAAGACAGTAGGGAGTAGCTTGTAGTCCCAGGGCTGGATATCGTTATACTCCTGATCCTCGCCGTGCACCATACGTTCAACTGTGTAGCCTTCATTATTGACGACAAACATGATAATCGGGAGGTTCCGGCGGACCATAGTGCTGACTTCTTGTGCAGTCATTTGGAGGCTGCCATCTCCTGTGAGAAGAATAGTGCGTCGGCGAAAGGCGTTGGACTTTTGCTCATCTTCGCGTGCGGCTATGGCAGCTCCTACGGCTGCGCCGACTGCGTATCCGATTGAGCACCAAAGGTATTGCGATAGCAAGACTACTCCCCGTGGGTATCGGGTCCATGTGGTGCCGAAGAGAGAGGTTCCAACGTCCGCTGCTATAATATCGTCTTCCTCTAGCCAGGTGCTGATCCGTTGCCAGACCCATTCCTGTGTTAGGGGAGATGACTTGTCGAGAATACCGCCCTGGAAGTCGAGTGCATGATCCCAATGAATGCTTCCCTTGGACGGCGTGGAAGCGGACGAGACTGAATTATCTCTCTCAGAAGTGACGCTGAGTTTGCGTGCTGGCGTAGATGCCGAGGAGTTGGACGGTGACATGCGACCATCAAGGGCATCACTGAGCTTGGTGAGAACGCCACTCATTTCGAGAGTAGCAACCTGTTGACCTCGCATCTCGACTGTATCACGTCCGAATTTGATGGTCTCGATATGAGGCATGTCTGTCCTAAAGCCCGCTGTATTGAGATCTGTCGGACGTGGCCCAATCACTAAAATCAGGTCACTAAGCTGGACTTGCTCGAAAACACCAGGTTCCGAGGTCCGCTCTGCGTATACACCGCGGTAGTTTATTAGGCTTTCATCCACGATGCCCTTAGCCATCGGCATAATAAAGCAAGGCAGACCCGACTTCTCAACCAATGATCTGGTCGACTTCAGGACTCGTGATTTGCCGCCCAAACTATCAACAATGATAATCGGGTTCTGGCTGCGCAAGATCCGATCGAGAACCATATTCACGACATTCTCTTCCACTGCCATGGGATTGGATGCGGGTTCTTCGAGGACCAGTGGACGCTCAAGCGGAGATGGATCTACTTCCGCCTGAACGAGGTCCATGGGGAACCCAATATAGACAGGCTTGCTGGAGCGGTAGCACTCAGTGATAGTCTCGTCGATGCGTTTCGACGCAGTTGACTTGTCTTTCAGGATCACCACGGCACTTGAGATCTGTTCGCTCATTTTGGCGAATCGCCCAAAATCTCCATCTGCCAGTGTATGATGCAGTAAGTCTCCCTTATCCATGGCTGTTGTCGACGGGTATCCAACGATGTGGATGACAGGTACAAGCTCAGCGCTTGAGCCTGCTATAGCATTGATGGCGGAAAGCTCCCCTACACCTAGGGTAGTTGCGATCACCGATATTCCTCTTATGCGTGCGTAACCATCGGCTGCATATCCTATTGTAATATTTTTGTGAGCTTGGAACCTAAATTGAATGGACATCTATTTACTTACCAGCGTTGAGTTCATTGACGTTCCCAACCCAGTTAAGCCCACATGTATCAACGTAGTCGAGGCATGTCAAATTGAAATCACCGGGGACACCGAAGACCGACTCAATACCAAGTTGGTGAATACGACGGAAGAGATACTAGATTTTGAGAACATCATTGTCAGTGAGAGGCAGTAGTAAATAAGGTTGACAGATCTATACCTCAGCAAGATGCATGATGAATCCGGTCAAAGACAAGTAAAATAGTCTTTGAAAGAGTGATAAATATAAGTGCAGTCCGGTGTTAAAGTTCTTCGTAATTCCTCATCTTTGGCAATCCTACCAGGGCTTTTATATTGTTCTCATTACCCACATTTTGTCACTTCGATTCTTATTGCCGCGTTGTGGTGGATATATTCTTTCCGTCTCGCAGCCAATCTCATCCTTGTATTTAAGTAAATGATGTCTATCTATATCATCAGAATCACGTTTACCCAATCATGTCTAACGTATCGTTCAAAAATTACGCGAAGGGGAGTTATGCGCAAGATCAGCGAAGTTGTATCACCCTCCCACACCCCTTCAAAAGCCACTTAGAGGCTGACGACGCCACAGATTCGATATAGACATTTCTTTGTCGGCTGCCTGTCTCTTACTATCAGTTCAATCCGAATCGGGTTCAATATCTGCGTAAATCACTAGTATCTTGCCACACAGGACACTAGTGGCTTTCACCTTTACTACCTACCTAGGTAAGCAAGTGCGGTATGACAGATGCGTGAACTGGCTACTCTGATATGCTGGATGTTTTAGCCAAAGCTGCTTACCTCGTCGTATCTCAGCAATCCGATGTGGCAAGTAAGGTATTCCCCGTCGATAGCAGCGAATACGATGACAATCAACCGTAGGTTCATGTCACGCGTTTCAAGTACCGCAGGAGGAAGTACCAGCATATGGTTACTCCAGTAAAGATTGAGTACGCAAGACTTGAACCTGCCGGAGATTCTGAGCATCATACACCTATTATGGCCAATTGCCACATATCTCCCAAGATGGACTATGTACCACGATGTATATCACCACATCTATGGGATAGCAGACATAGTGCCGAACAAAAGGCGCGGTGAGGTGACCTTTCAGGGGCTTTTCTAGGCGCGTTTTCGGGGGTATTGTCTTCTGTGATAATGCCTAGGAAAGAGTTTGCTTGTCATCTTGTCTGATACATGATAGGCAGCAACCCGCTCAGGTAGTGCCGGCTAAGACATGATCTCATGGAACCAAGGAATATCACAGTCGGAACGATCATCTTATCCCCATTCGGGAAACCAATGCAGTATAGCACATACCAAGAGCTCACAAGCGACTGCGAACATTTACCTGCTCTGGGTTAGATACACCAGGGTCTGCAACATCATGTCCATCCCAAAACCGCTGCACAGCCCACCAGTACCGCGTAGAATCTTCCATTATCAAACCACAATGCGTCCCATGCTCAAAGAGAACCTGATCGGCGTGATAACCCCGGTCCCGGGCCTGATCGATATGGGTTTGCACATCGGTCCATCCAACCATTGTATCCTCCTTCGTGTACATGTACAGCCTCCTTGTCTGTCTCCCAAAAGTAGATGGATCATTGAGTAACTCACGCAAGTCCCGCAGAGAGCGCATTACACCCGAGTTCTGGAGTATCCTTACCACAGCGACCGAGGGATAGAGCATTGTCTTGGTGAAGAGTTGGGATATGATATCCTCGCCCATCGACAGTTTTACGGCTCCACATGTCTTCTCGAAGCTGTCCTCACCGGGACAACAGTCGAAGATAACGCCACGAAGACTTGAGAGGAATAATACGCCTTGGTCGACACCCTCTTTCATTGCCATTGCCAGTTGGGCACCCATACTAACGCCGCCATTGGAGAAGAAATGAAGCAAAGTGCCGGGATTGGTCGACTTTGCTAGTATCCGCTGGATCACTTGGCAAGTTGGTTGCAGACGCGCGCGGATCAGGCGGAGAGGCCAGAATGCCGTGTCGTGAATAGTAGTTGTAATGAGAAGTATGCTGGCTCCTGGGTATATCTGGCGATATTGAGTGATGTATTTGTTGATCCGCCGGGGGGTTGCTCCGCCATTCCAGGTGCAGAGGATGATTATTGACGGTGACGCTCCGTCAACTGTGACCTGGCCAGCTATACTTTCATGAGGTTCATATAGATAAATATTCTCGCTCACAAGCTGCAGAGAGTCGAAGTTTGAGTTGCTTGAGGCCATGGTGGACAATGTGTCTGACATGCGGGGGGTTGTGAGTGTTGATCTGGCTAAATGAGCGTTGGGGCCGTGTTAGCCCGTGGGGGCGTTTATAGAATATTTTGTTAACAAGTTTCGCTTACTTCTCTTGGCTAACTACCTGGGTACCTAGTGACTACTTATGTACCTTCGTACCTCGGAGGCGACTCGCGCTTCGTCGGCTATTCACTCCTTTTCTTCCACGGTGGCATAGTCCACATCCGCCTCCTTAGCCTTGGCCAAGTCCATTTCTTCCGCAGAGAGAATACCCAGTCTGTTCCGAATTTCCATAATACGCTGCATATCGGCCTGGCCCTGGTTTCCGCCGAATATCTTGTCCATTTCCTCGATCGGCACCCCTTTGGTTTCGGGAACAAAGAACATGACCCACACGAAGAGGATTACGCAAAATGCCAGGAAGAAATAGAAAGTGCCAAATGTGATTAACTGGAGCATCCGCGGTGTAATCAGAGCGACGATAAACTGAGAAAGGTTATTGATATACCACGACTTAAGTGCTTGCGAAACTTACATTCGTCAACCAATTGGTCGCAATAGCGATACTCACACCCTTGGAACGAACACCAGGAGGAAAGATCTCCGAGGGCATAATCCAGTTGATACAACCTGATCCATCCATAAGCCAGGTACTTAGAAGCAAACCCCAGAAATTGCTTACCGATGCTGTATGAGAAATTGGCGATATAGACCCAAATGAAAATAGCTGCTGCCCATCCGGCACTGACATTTGTTTCCCAACGGTTCCGATACACAGCATATAACGTGCCAACAATGAGCTGAGAGATAGACATTGCGGCTGCACCTAGAAGCAGGATTTTACGACGTCCCCATCTTGAAGATGAAGCCATCAGTACTAGGGGTATACGTCCTCTAATATGATAAATGAGGACACTCACCTGTCGATAAACAGAACCGTAGGAATGGTACAGAGAAAGAGGATGATACCCACAACACCAGTTGCGAGGAGGTTGACTGAGTTTCCACTAAGGCCGATCTAAAAACGTTTGATCAGCATCTCGACAAGCCCACCTTTGGAGCAGCGTACAGATTGAAACATTGTCGGAGCGTAGTAAATCACGGCATTGATTCCTGTTGTTGTGAGAAATTCAATCGCTACTAGATATTGCAGCACATACCTGTAAACTGCTGGATAAATTGAAGCATGCAAGCGATGAACAGGCGGCGGTTAAGGTGACGCAGCACAAACAGATCCTTATACTCTCGCATAGCTACTTGAAGTTTCCCCTTGCTGTTCGGGTACTTTGCTGCCCTGCTCTCTTGCTCAAATATAGTAGCCGCTTTAATTTCCAACAGTTCGAGACGAATTCGATAGTCAGATTCTGGGACGCGGCGAAGTCGGCAAAGGACATCCCGTGCCTCGTCTTCACGGTCTTGGTAACCAGTCAGCAATGGACGACAGGTCATATTGGCCTTCGTATCTATAACGTACCGACTTTCATCAGCCAACGTGGGCTATAAGGCAACATGAAAGTGCCACATGCCAGGAGCAGCGAAGGCACACATTGCAAGGCCAAAGGTAAACGCCAAGCAGCCTGTGACTGGCCATCACCTGTCCCGCCAATATATTGTGTCCCATAGTCAATCCAAAAAGAAACCATAATACCACACGCGATGGCCAATTGTTGTAGTGAAACAAGACTACCACGCAGTTCTGGGGGTGATAGCTCACTCAGGTATAGCGGTATCACCATCGAAAGCATGCCGATTGCCGCGCCCGTAATAAAACGCCCAATGAATATCATAGGTAGGTTCACAGCGCCGGCCTGAATTGCCGAGCCGATCAGAAAGATTATGTTCGCATATAAGATTGACCAGCGTCGAGAGAATCGGTCGGCAATAGGGCCGTTTACAAAGGCACCGAACATGGCACCCAGCGTTAGGACCGAAACCATCCATCCTTGAAGCCCTGGGTCGCTTGCAAGTTTAGGGAATTCTTTGCCCTAGTGATGTGGTAGAAGCTAGGTTAGACTAGGCAAAGTTGAAGTTTAGAAGATTGAAAAAGAAAGAAATTCTCACAAAGCTTGTCGTCACTATAACTCCTGATATGACACCCTGGTCGTAACTATGAAGCGCTTCCATATTAAAACAGAACAAAGTGATCTAAGGGCCACTCCAACTTACCCATAAAGTAAGCCTCCAATACTAGAAAATAATGCCTGTGAAAGGAGGTAAGGACTTTTCACAAGCCCCTTGAGGCCTATCCATTTCAATGAGCGTGGTGTTCAATGGCAGTTGAAACCACAAATTAACTGACCTGATGGACCGTATGAGATATCTAGTCTCCCAATTGAGGGATTATCGTGAGCAACCATATTTGCTTCGTGATATGCAGCTCAAGGACAAGCCAGTGATAGAATGAAGGCGCAGGTAGGAATAGCGGCATATCACATCGCTTTATACAAGCACGCATACTAAATAAAGTTCAAGGTATTCAAGGAAATCCGGGGTGCGGGGACAAGTTTCCCCAGAGCCACCCCGGGCTTAGTCCCGGGGCACTCTTAGCCGATAACTCTCATGTCGTGTATCGGTGCACTCTGACCCTAAGGCCCGCGGGACGGAATAAACACACACCTAGTACGGTATCCTATTTACATTTGCTCACTGGGTGTAATTTAAATCCTGGCCGCCTGGGTCTGAGGATCTGAGCCACCCCTGGTCAGTATTGGATGGAACATAATCAAATGCTTCCCCCTCGCCTGTGCTGGGAAAACCATCGAGGCCTTGAAAAAGGTCTTTATCCCACAAAGTATCCTCGAAAAGCATTTGAAGTGTAGGGTCAACAGCTAGTATTGTGGAAGGAACCTCTACATCGCCGGGGACAGCTTCGTGCTGTACAATTTCTGGTTGACGAATCGCCTGCGATTCTGAGGCCAAAGATGCGTGGTGTTGGGGATGCTGAGGTTGGTCGCTTATTCTTTCAAGAACCTCGAGACACCGCGTTGCAGCTGTATTGGTTCGGCTCAAGGAAGCCAGGCAGTCACGAGATCTCGTAATGGAAGAGAACCAAAGCTCTTGACTTACCTCCCCTAAGCCTCTATTGATAGATTCCATAGGACGAAGGTGGTGGATGCTCAGAACAACTGCCGCTTGGAAGAGGTAGTATGTAGCATACCAGCTGACGCCAGTGTGCAGTATCTCCGAGTTGTCACGACAAAAGTTTGAGATATCTTGAATCGTCTCAACTGCCGTAAAGTTGCACATGTTCTGTGCTTCTTCGTGATCCGACGGTGATGTGCACATTCGCTTAGTACCCCACCACAGCAGCAATCGAATATTTTCTTCTTTCCATAGGACAATCGCTCGTGGGCCATGGAACCATTCCGGAACACTTTGAACCGCGAAGTAAGAGGGGAGTGAGAGTTTCCAGGCTTTAAGTTGGTTGTCGATAGAGCGCGAAATCCTCAGGTCCAAGAGGCTTTGGTTCGAGGAGGAAATTATCTCACTGAAAACTACATTCCCAATTGATGACATGCGAGCTTGCGCAATAATCGCTGAGTAGGAAGTAGGGTGTTCAGTTGAATCAGGTATAGCCGTCTCTAACGTGCACGTCTATATAGGGGTCTCTGAATTAATGAAATGTTGACTGCAAAAACAACTTCTTACACTTACCGAGTCGTCCACGTTTCGTGGAAGCTTAGTCTCAATGAAAGTATCAGATACCATGATAGGTCTCCCCGTTGTGAAGCTGAAGCCACTATCAAAGCAATAAACAATCCACCATATAACTCGTCGGCGTTGGTTGGCAAAGGGCTCGGAGCTTGTCATTCCCCCAGGCGGTTCTCGGTGAAGTCCCAGACCGAGTGCCATTCGATATGCGATACCGATGAAGTTATATCCTGTGTTTGGCCTATCCCTCTTTTGTAGATAGTTGCCCTATCTTTAAGTCAGCAAATATAATCGATATGATAGTCGGGCATCATCTGCTAACAGACCATTAATAAGAACGCTTGAACAGTAAGGAGATTTCCGGACTCCAGCATCCGCATTGACATGCGTGAACGTGCAGCAGTATAATATCTTGACTGCTCGGCCTCAGAATCCTCAGTCAATGTCCAGTGGCCAATTGCCAACACAAGAAAGAATATCGAATGCCAGCTTGACCGAGGATGAATATGGTGCCGATTTTGGTATTCCTCTCTAAAGGTTTTCTCGTGTATAATGGGGTAAGATGGATTGTACCACATAAAATATGCGTCAATCAGACCATTCATTGTGGTAGTATCCGCGAGATTTATAGGCATTGTCGGGCTACCAGTCTGATTGGTGTCTGCAGGGGAGGACTGCCCCTGTTGGCTCGCTCGCGACCTGGGGGTCTTCACTGGCAGGAGATCTGAGATAGTCCTCAAGATGTTAGAGCCCGAGCTATTTCCTGCTTCCTAGTTAGTGTTGGTTCTGACCGACCACCATGTGGACCTACCAAGGTAGCCAGATTCAGCCCTTCTGCTTGGCAACGTTGCCATTCCATCCAGCGGAACATCTTGCGTTTGTGATGGAGAAAGCAATGAGCTCTCATTCCACTCAGTTTGATCGGATAAAGTACTGTTTTCCAGGCCAGGATTCAGACTTCGAGATCTTTCAGCAGATACTTGAAAATCCTGATCAGGGTTCCGTAGTATTGTTTCCAGCAGAGACTCTATGTCAACATCAGGGTCTAGCCGCTGTATCAAAGATACCAACCCTGCACATCGAAGTTCAACAGCGTCCAGGTTCCTACATGGTGTCAGTGATGCTTTGATTGTAGTAATATGTAACGTACTTTCTTGTTAGTGGAGTCCGGGCTGGGGGTGGCCCGAAAATACAGCGCTTATTTGCTCTAGTGCAGTAAGAGCAAGGTGATATTCCAGTGCACTTGTTTTGGTCAACATAGTGGAACAGTATAAGGGGTTAAGGTTCACAATACTTTGCTTTTGCGTTTCTGCTCATTCCGGTCATTAGTTGATCATAACTTATAAGAAGTATGTCATGATACTCACCCGGCATTCGGTGCACTGTCCTTCGTCAGTTAAATTGAGTAATTGAATTAACCAGAGTAAATACCGCTCGAAGATCGTGAGACCCGGACGCTGCAGGCTTAGACTTAGGCATACCGGAGGGTTCCGGCGATCAGTCTGCGATCAGTAATACCAAACAATAGTCAATATGTCGGCGCGTAAAGTTCGAACACGTAATTCTTTCGCAACAGTACAATATGTGAGTGAGTGGACGCTACAGGTTCCATGAATGATTGCGTCGGTCTACCGTCGTCCGATCGCGGGATATTTGATATTCCGAACTATGGCGCGGGGAAGCCCAGCAGTGATCATCTCTTGAAAGCACTGCAAATTTGTATCTATCATGGAAAGTTATTCTGTGCTATACAGAGGACTCTTGCGATGCTAATATTCTCCCAGAGAAATGGCATTGTTGGGTGTTGTTCGGGATTACAGGATTGCGATATGTATGTGCGTCTTGTTATTATTATGTCGAGCTTTTCGCAGTACTGCATAGTCCAGACTATCCTGATACGAATACCACCAGCTCCAGCTAACTACGCTATTCTCTAAACCGAGGGGATCGACCGCACTGATCACATTTTCGCCAAAATCTCCTCTTTAAACGCTGATCTGTCAGGGTTTGACCCATCTATCTCGGGGCACAGGGAACCGACGAAGTTCCCCGCATCTTAAGACAGACAAAATGCCACCAATATGGTATTTCCAATGATTAACGAGGCCATTTTTGACTTCTAAACTGATAAAGTAGATAAATAATATCAAAGAGTACATTATGCGACACATTTCTTGCTTGGAAATCCCCGCATTATGCCCCCCACATTCCCCGTACAGCGTCTGATTCGGGTGTATGCAATACTTCCTTACCTTTACTTGTGTTGAACTTTGTAGTTAAGCAATCCGTGATAAAAGACTAAAGGTTCCGTCTTAAAGACGAATCTAAAAGTATAATATCATAAGACCCTGACATGTCTCCATACAACACATCTCGGCCAACACTGCACCGATAGTGGGTCAGTCCGGTTATGTCGGTCCCAAGTTGGCGACATTATAAAGAAGATCAGGCCCCAAATGTGGCTACCTTCCTCAGGACATGTTCATAACACCAGTATAACTCCACCAAGATGTCTATGACCTTCGAAGATTGTGCGAGAGTGCGGCCCGGCTTCCCCCGCCCATTCCCTGACACGCCATCAAATGTTATGGAACAGTTTCAAATGAAGGGGAAGGTGGTTGCTGTCACTGGGGCTGCCGATGGACTTGGTCATGCAATTTCGCAAGCTATGGCTGAAGCAGGTGCCCATGTTGCTCTGTGGTATAATTCGTAGGTTATACTTGATCCTGTGGTGTCTAATTTGAAGTTGTTGACCATACCCCAGAAATAACGTCGCCATTGAGAAGGCCCAGGAGTTAGAAACAGCATGGTATCAAGGCTTCTGCATATAAGGTTGATGGTGAGCAGTTCTAGTGCCTCAAACCACAAGGGATCATAGGTTTAACCTTTATATGAAGTTTCCGACTCTACCCAAGTCTCGGAAACAATTGCCAAAGTTGTGAAGGACTTCGGCAAGATTGATGTCTTCGTTGCTAATGCTGGTGAGTACAGTCTGAAATTGCTCAACTGGATAATTAGCTGATACCCGAAAAGGCATGGCGATTTCAAAGCCCATTTTGGAACAAAGCCTGGATGAATACCGGAAGCTGATGTCTGTGAATGGTATGAAAATGTTCCCTATATTGATAAAACACCGCTTTACTAACCCCTTTTATAGTTGATGGAATCGTTTATTGTGCGAAATATGCAGGCGAGGTGTTCGCACGCCAGGGCTATGGCAATCTGATCATCACCTCGAGCATGAGTGCGCACATTGTGAACGCACCAACTGATCAGCCCGTCTACAATGCAACCAAGGCATATGTAACCCACTTTGGAAAGTCACTCGCCCGTGAATGGCGGGAGTTTGCACGCGTCAACATTGTCTCGCCAGGCTTCTTCGATACCAAGATGGGTGCGAGTCCCCAAACCGTCCACGAGGCGTACCGTATGTCGTCGCTTGGAAGACAGGGTCATGTGAAAGAGATCAAGGGATTATATTTGTACCTAGCCAGTGATGCTTCCACTTACATGACTGGAAGTGATGTGATAATTGACGGAGGATACGTCTTGCCATAGATGGAGCCCTATGAACCACCTGTCCGAGCAATGTTTCTAACCAAATTAGAGAGATAAATGACGAGTCAAATAAATTAAGAGCTACTACTATTTGGGCAGAGAAGTCAATTCTTTCCATCTCGCTAACTAAATGCTCGGTATTTGCCGACGGATAAGAGGAGCGTGTCAAATAACCACCCACATGTGCATTCCAACCTCCAACTCCTTGCTGTAAAGCGTACGTCAAACCTGCACGCAGTGCATTGCTCCTTGTCACATAATAGGCTCCAGCCCGTTGATCAAACTTCTCAACTCAATTTTCCATCAACAGAACTCCATCAACAGAACTCCATCAAGCCACATATGTGAGCCATACAGGAAATTTGCTATTTATAAACGCAACCCTTTTGCAGACCGACTTTCATTGATGATTTTCATTGGTGGCGTTCTCCACTACACGTAGACAATTATTTGCACCTTAATCCACACGATCGCGCCAACTGTAGATCAAGGACCCTGAGTTTGATCTTCATAAGCCACACCCGTCACGGAACGTGATGATGAATCCAAGCTCTTGGCATTTTCCACCGGACGAACTATCGATCCACGCTCGGGTTAACGGTCCGCCGTCCAGGAGATCCTTGATCGACATCATCCCGCGAGACCCAGGCGCTAGAAACGCACAAGGGGGTTTCTAGCCCAACTTTCCTAGACCCTGAATATGATCTTCCGCCTTAAAGGGATCCATTACTTGGGTACTCCATTACAGCAAGCACGCAATTTAGTCGCATCTGAGGTAAATGTTCCACACATGTGTACACCCCTGAATATCATCTCAGTCAAGGCTAGGGTGTTTGAATAGTTTGTATGTAACGTATGTGTATACTATAGGCCGTATGCACTCGTCCCCTCAGGTGAGCTTTAAGAGGAAATACGGAGCCGTTGTTAGGTGTCTCCTGTCAATACGCTAAACTTGTTGACACCGACAATTGAATGATCTACGAAGTAGACCCACATCTGCTATCCCTTGTTGAAATTCATCTAATTTCAATATGAAACAACTAGCTTCGCATAAGCAATAATAGCATCTGCGCATAATTCCCTGATCCATTAAACCGGGTCTCTCAGCTATATGTATGAAAATCGGTTTTATGTACTTGGATTTCGGGAGTCCTAAGACAGCGGCTACAGTATGTCAAATTAAGAATGTGGATATAAAAATAAAATCGCATCAATTGAGTGTATAAGAGCCATAAGCCTCGTTGTAAATTCTAAACAAATATCCAACTCCAAGTATATACAAACCAACCCTGACAAAGAAAACGAACGCCAGGGTTTTTGTTCTAGACCAAAATATGAAACGCCTGAAAATGAAGATCGAGGTACCAACTCCCTTTCTGGCGAATGGGCCCCTGAATTATGTGTACAAAATGCAAATTCGAATGAGAGAACAAGTGGGGATCAGATGCAAATCACCGCGACCAAGGGCCCCTTAGCTGGTTTTCTTGGTCAGGATGGGCTTGGTGAATGCGAGCCCGAACCCTTCCTTCTCAGCGTTGCGACCTGTTCCAATACCGGGGCGGGCATGGATAGTGGCGAAATCGTAGCCCAGGCGCTTTGCGTCGATGAGACGAGCCCGGATCAGTGCTTGCTGGACACCACGACCGCGGAAGTTCGGCGTTGTGCTGTCGATATAGAGATGTGCCACACGTCCATACTTGGTCTCCATCAATGCCATGGCCCCGCACCCGGCAATTTGACCATCAATCTTGCCGAAGTAAAGGTTTGTGTCGGATCTCAATGCTGCTGTTTCGGCTAAGCTACGGAGAACTTCATCTGATCGGCCGTCATCCTTGAACCCAGCGACCGAGGCGTGGATGAAGGCTCCCATGCCTGCCTCGTTGGCGGGAGCACGGCAGACAAGCATGTTGGATCCAAAGGGAAGTTCAACGGGTGCGTCCATGTTTGGATCAAAGTCCACGTGTATTTCATGTAGAGAACGAGCGTAGATGTTGAGGAAGCCGTCGACCACGTAGCTGCGCATAGCAAGTGCTTGGAGCACACTCTGGTCGGCATATGGGCAGAGCAGGATGGTTGGTGTGAGGTTTGCCTCTTCGTGCAAGGCTTCAATGTTGGAGAGATCATCCTCGGTGACCATGCCCTTCATGCCTAGGCCAAGAGTGCGATTTAGTTGTTTGCCGAGCTGAGGAGTTGTGAGAGCAGACACGCCACCCCCAGCAACGGGGTGCAGTCTGATGTTTTCTTTGGGGAATAACTGCATGCCGATCTCAACCTGTCGAGAGAGATGGAGGATGTGGGCTTCTTCAATTTGGTGGACAGTATCGAGCTTGTTAAACAGCCGAGTTGACATGGGTGATGGTGTAGGAGCAGGTGCTGTTTGCTTGCGGTGCTCTGAGCAGAGGTTGGGAATGGTGGTAGAGTGTGCGACCAACATGATGATGGTATGGCCTTCTAAAGACTCCGGATTGAAAAGAGTGTAGACAAAGGTGTATCAAAGATGGTGTGTCTGTGTGTTTGGAAAGAATAGTTCTCGATCTGATCTTCCAAAACTCGGAGACAAGCTGCTTTATGAACCTCAGTTGTGCTCTATAACGTATCCCATGCATGAGCCGTCTCCTAACCTCCTGCATTCTTGGCGAGGGACACATGGATAATTGCGTACGTGGTCAGCTACAATGGTATCCAGATCCTCTGGGGAAGAGCATATCCCGAAGATCTACTGGGCCGCGCGGGTGGGGCCAAGCCCCCAGGAGCGTATAGTTTCCTACTATGAGATGTTTCAAATCAAATGCCAATCAAGGACGGTGACGAGTACGCGTGCGAAGCCATTGACGCCGATCAGCCGCTGAAATGATCGACCCGTCAGACCCTTGTGACTAATACTGACCTCCTGAGCTTCGATCGTCATGCATCAAATCGTTGGTCAGACTCGGAACTCAATCATTCCGCCACAGCGCAATCATTGGAGCTTTTCTTGTTTCTGCTATTTTAATTCTTGGCTGATGATGCCTGGAGATGATCAAATTGCATCAGGAAAAGCCTTAGCATGTAAGGAACGCGATCTATCATGAATGCAAGTTATCTCGCAGTTGAAGTGGAGCCAGCCTATAGTACCTTGATGATCTGCTGTGGAAACCCTCCAGTTGGTCAATAATTTGAAACAGCAGGTTAGTTCTCCACTCCCAAAAGGGTATATATCCAGGGGATAAAGAAAAGCATTACAAAAACAAAGTAGAAGACTAACAAACCATGAAGCTAAGAAGGTTGGGGCGAAGCAAGCTTGGCAGGACGTCACTTTAGGATCCCGCGGAAGATCGTTCCCCCCTGCCCATTCCGCCTTATGCCAAGACAGGCACGCGTCATGAAAATTCCTATGTTTTCCATTCCCTCTACCTCATCAAGTATGTTCGAGTTGAGTAAACCATTCAAAAGTCTACAGGAAGAGATAAGAGAGCGCCAAAAAATGCGGGCGGAACGGACCTTAAGCCTTGCAATTGTCCGAGTCTTCGTAATAGGTATAACTTTTCGACTACTGAAAGAAAATGCTCCCTTGTTAGAGTACTATCGAGGTATTGAAATTCAGTAATCCACCTCAAAACCGTGGGGGTTGAGTTCTGGCCCATGACTTTGAGAAGCACGCAAAAGCAGAGTCAAAATGCTCATATGCTCCTCAATCAATGTAAAATCTAAGCTCGCGGCATGAAACTCTCACTACAAATTTTATCAAATGGTTGAAGTCAAATCACGAGAGATGAGTCTGCACCTCGGTAATATCAACTAGTATTTATCTCCTTTTATTGTTTACAAATTGCAAATGTATATATCCACTTGTGTCCATTGTCCTATCTACGCTATGGAAAGTAACAAATACTAGCAGCAGTTTTCTCACTATATATATTCACCACTATGAGACACCGGCAGCCTTACTTCACTTGGAATTGGTTCTGCTCACACCACGCGACTGCTACCATGTGTACTACTTGATGACCGTTCTATTATTAAACCAGGGAGCATCAGATGATGGACACAATGACCGCGGCACTCCACGCAATTGTCCAACCTCTCTATTTTCAACTTGGCTCACTATAAGCGTGCGTCCACGCCACCGGAGTTCCGAAGTTCGGACTACCGTCACTGTGCGTCCCCAGTAGTTGGATCATAGTGTACCGACTATCGTCACAGGCGCCAGTGCTAGTGGTGGTAGCATGATATGCAATCCAAGTCTGCGAGCCGTCCGGACTTGTGAAGAACGAATTGTGGCCAGTTCCATAGTTCCCATTGGCTGAGGAGAAGACACATTTACTACTCTTGGTCCAAGCACTCGCTGAAGTGGGGACTGTACTGCCGTCCCATTCCAAGGTACCCAGGCAGTAGTTGGCAGTCCAGCAGTAGGATGCCGAGTAGGTGATATATGTCTTACCGCCGAAGTAAAGCGCAACAGGTCCTTCGTTGACGGGGGTGCCGTTCTTCTCCCATGATTGATCAGGTTGTGAGATCACATATATGCTGCCGGTCAAAGAGACATAGTCCGATCCTAGCTTTTGAAGGCAAATTGATTGATAGGTCACGCCGTGGAAACAGGAGAACATCAAGTAGTTCCCGTAGTCATTGAATCGAAGGACTGAGGCGTCGATGGACCATTCAGTTGTCAATTGTCCGCTGTAAGTATAGGTATCCCAGGGGGTAGCACCGCCTGTTCACTGTTAGAAACGTTGTATTTGAATTGGAAAGAAATTGATAAGAGGAAAGTACCCGTGAGAACATGGAGCCGCTGCCCATCAAGATCTGTACTCTCTCCCGCAGTGTAGTAGATGTACCATTTGCCGCCAAGGTAGTGAACCTCGGGAGCCCACACGTTGCAGCAGTGTGAGGTAGCCGTCGTGGTATACACCACTTTCTTAGTTGCCGTTTCAAGCCCCGCCACAGTTGTCGCACGCGCAATTTCAACGTCGCTCCACGTGGTACTGAGAAGATAGTAATATCCACCAGTATAGACAACAAACGGGTCACTTCCACCCGGGTTTCGGATCGGGTTGTTCCATGCTAAAGCCTGACTGCAGAACGTAAGTAAACCGAAGAAGGAACAAAAGTTGAAAATCATCCTGGAGTTCCTTCAGGAAAATCAACCCTGGAATTGCTTTTTACATGACCCAATGGGGTTCGATTCGATATATAGTCCTACCAAGGCGGAGAAATTAGAGTGGTTTCAGCCCCTAGGTGCCCCGGCGGGGGCCTTTGCTTGGTACGTTTCTTGGAGCTGCCGCTTTTGCGATAACATCAGAAGACACAATCACTGTGTAATTCCCAGTACAAATACTCAGCTCGGTAATTGTTATAATGCCCGATCCATGTCTGATCCACCGCTTCGGCACGGCCCCAAACGGTTTACCAAGATCCTGCTAAGCATTACATAATTGAGAAGTAACAGGCAACAATAAGCGATACTTTTTATTGACACCAGTTTCCTAAATTGGTCCGCCTGAGCCTTACTACTGATATGTTCGTGGACCGCCGTTTCAAGAAGATGGATGGTTTTTGACATTAGTTCACTAACTGCATCATAGTGCCTGGATAAAGCATCAGCCAATAACCAATAACAAGCGACAGTACTGAAGCCTGTTGCAAGGTAGGTGACTACTACCGTACTGTGGTGGAATATATGGAGCCATAGGCCTCGCAGGACAGTAAGCA
>ERZ1673737.1472-NODE-1472-length-22617-cov-4.029253_pt1 | contig 22617 bp, 18 predicted proteins | sample MGYA00580211_ERZ1673737 | MGnify/ENA primary metagenome ERZ1673737 (study PRJEB41218, sample SAMN15661789) | gut metagenome | host: Homo sapiens | place: Canada: London | collected 2015-08-20/2019-03-30 | study: EMG produced TPA metagenomics assembly of... | reverse complement strand
GTGTAGTATTCTGGGCAGCAGAGATACTCAAGGAAAGCTTTGGCTTCATGGAGCGGGCACCGGTGGCAAGCATTATGATGGTATAGAATCCACAAAGGTTGAAGCTGAAGATAAAGTTGAAGAGGAAGATAGTATTTCAAGGAATATAAAGACCGATGACGTTATGTTTTCTTGTGTTCACAGGGAGACTTTGATCAACAAAGATGTCCCAGGTAGGAATGCAAGGAGAGGAAACAGATTATTGACGTGCAAGGAGCAGTGTAGATGAAGAAACTCGCTTGGGCCAGCCAAGTCGAAGCGCGAGACGAAAATAGAAGAAGCGAAAATAGCAAAAAATCTCAAACATGCAAATTGAATGCCCCTGGGGAGGATGCGGCGCCTATATACTCGAGAGGGGAACATAGGGGCCGTAAGCGCCCACTCCATGCACGACGCACGAATCACCACCTCATCACACTTTGGTTTCTATACTTGGAAAGCTTCCTTCTATCGGCCAATAATATTGTCCACGGGATGTATCGGGGTCTAGTGCACTGTGATGGGCGTTGGGGACTCTGTGACAGGCCAATGTGCTTGATGTGCCCTGCAACCAACTGCACTAGGACCACACCCTGTTCCTCTACTGACTGTAATTGGGACGATCGAATGAAGATTTTGAGTACAATTGCAGAAGTACCAGGTGATGTTCCGGCAGCGTGACATGCCCGCATCGTCACAGTGACTAGCATCGCTAATCATTGGAGCAGTCGCAAAGGTTTCTTGACTTATTAGTAATTGTACTGTACATATTGCCAAAGACAAGGCTATTTTGAATTTATGCCAAGCTGTGATCCATGCCGCTGAGTCATTGCTTTGCGGGCGCTCTTCACCTGCACACACCTCAGCTCGAGTATTGCGTCTGATAACCATGCCGTTGCGGCGCTCGCATGCGAAATCCCATCACGGCTGCGCCCAGTGCAAGAAGCGCCGGATCAAATGCGATGAGACCCGCCCCTGTTGCGGTCCTTGCCAGAAAAAATACCTCTCGTGCACATTCAACAGTTCTCATCCTGAGCATCTTCCCCTTTGGGGCTCCGCGACAGCCCCGCAGAGTAATGGAAGCGCAGCCATCCTGCCCCTGGGCGAACTCAAACTTCTGCATCATTGGCATACGGCGATAGCTCTATCGCTGGCACAGAACGAGGCCCTGATTGAAGTTTTCCAGACACATGTTCCTCACAAGGGACTGACCTACCCGTTTGTCATGCACAGTATACTTGCTATCTCGGCACTACATCTATCTCGGAAATCTCCTGATTCTCGCCAAAGATATACTGAAGTCGCAATACAACATCACAGCCTCGCATTGTCTCTCTGTGCGCCGCTTCTAAGTCACATGACATCGACGAACTGTCACGCCCTCTTCGCCTGCTCCCTTCTTATCAGCAGTTTTTCCTTTGCTTACCAAGGTCTGAATTTAGTATTTGGATCCACAAATTTGAACGAAGTGATTGAGGTCTTCAAGTTAGTCCGTGGGACTGCATCAATTGTAGAAAATGCTCGGCCGTGGATCGAGCAGGGTGATCTGAGGCTCTTGTTGAAGTTGACACGGTGTGGACAACAGCGCCAAAGATCAAACCAAGTCCATGAAGTTCATGCTCAATTAAAAGCATTGTTTGAACAACAGGCAGATGACGGCCAGTCTCAATGTCTGGATGGTGTACGGGAGGTCGTACTAAGATCTATCAAGCATCTCCTTCATGTTTTTGACGCCTGCGTCGCTAGCGAGAACCAGAGCCCAATTCTAGCCTGGCCTGCTATAATAGATTCCGAATACCTGGATCTAGTGCTGATAAAAGAACCGAGATCTTTAGTGACGCTCGCTCACTACGGGGCACTTCTACATGTCATGGATAGGGCTTGGTGGATGGAAGGCTGGGGAAAGATCTTGGTCAATCTTGCCGCAGAGTATTTGGACAAGTCTGTGCAGTTTGAAATTGCCTGGCCTCTAGCTGTTATCGATAATGGAGGGGTTGGAGAGTAGCAAGCTTCGCGTTACTTACTTTTCTAGTATCACTTCCCAAATCTTTGCTAGCATTACATTGTCTCTAATCTTTAACCTTTATTTCTACGGATACTGAAACATTCGGGAGAATGGATTGCGAAGGCAGCCATACTGCAGAATACTGTTAGTCGAAAATGTGGCCCTCACATCCGCGCATCAATTCTCGTACAGAGTTGTGACGGACAATATCTCGTGAATTAGCAATAGCATTCATGTAAATCTATACAATGGAGCTCTAGCTCTAGGATAAGATATTGAAAAGTAAAGCGATTGAATAAAGTAAAATAAAAATAGACTACCTAGCACACCTCTCTGCTCATGATTTTGGAGGTAAAGGCTTGAGAGGCCACTCATAGTCTCGTACAAAGATTGTCTCAAATGTCCACTCTCCAGAGCCAACAGTCTTCTGCAGCTCTCCCGACCCCTTTGGCAGAATAATCTCACAGATCATGCCATGTGGGACAGTGACTTTCAACTCTAGGCTGCTTTGCTTCTCAGACAAATTCGATGTCTTCCACGAACAGGAAACAAGGCCCATGGGAGTCTCATGGGAAGCCGAGGCCCCCGAGAGTTCAGCGCCTATGCACGGCGCGATGCGGCACTTCTTCCAGCCAGGTCCGGTCCTCTGTAAACCCGCGACTCTATCAAACAGAAACTTGGCGATCGCGCCAAATGCATAATGATTAAAAGAGGTCATTTCTCCAGGGTTGACTCTCCCGTCTGGAAGCATGCTATCCCACCGTTCCCACATAGTAGTAGCCCCCATGGTCACTGGGTATAACCAGGAAGGACACGTCTTTTCAAGAAGCATTGCATAAGCGACTTGAATATGCCCTGTCAAGACAAGGGCTTCGCACAGGAATGGTGTTCCGGCAAACCCTGTGCCGATTCGAAAGTTGTTCTTCTTCACAAGATAGACCAGGCGACTCCCAGCTCGCTCCTCTTGTGTGGGTGTCAAGAGACCGAAACAGATCGCGATGGAGTAGGCTGCCTGGCTGTCGGATACAAGGCGGCCGTTAGTGGTCACATATTCTTCTTGGAATTCTTTCTTGGCCGCTCGAGACTCTTTTTCATAACTCAGCCTGTCTTCATCTTTGTGGAGAAGATCAGCGATTTGGGCCATAAGCTCTAAGCTGTGAATCAAAAATGCATTTGCCACGAGTTGTGCGTCAGTCTTGCCCTTCCAGGGTGCGTCAGCTGGAGCATCCGGATCTAACCAGTCCTAGAGTATCGTATTAGCAACTGAGATAAATAAGTCTGATGGATGCTGCCTAGATATCTTACCCCAAGCTGGAAGATACTAGTATCCCATAGATGAGTGCAACCTTCCCTGTTTCTGGGTAGTATCTTCATCCAAGTTGTCATGCTCTCGTACTGTTGTTCAAGAATCTCGACACTGCCCGTCTCTTCGTAAAGGGCCCACGGTGCCAGAATTGTAACATCATGCCATATGGCGCAAGGCTTTCTGCGACACCAAACTGGATCTGGGAGTGTAGCATTGGGGGTGACCATGGCGGGGACACCATCCAGAACCTGTTGGTCGTGCCAAACATCGATAAGCCAGTTCCTGAGAAAGTCGAAACAGTGGAATAACAAAACTGCTGTAGGAGCAAAGAGAGCGAGGTCCCCAGACCAGCCCAATCGCTCGTCTCGCTGAAGACAGTCGGTTGGCACAGCGAGGAAGTTCCCCTTCATTCCCCAACGGATATTTTGATATAGCTGATTGAGCAACTCGTCGGAAGATGAGAACGAGCCGGCTTCTTTCATATCTGTATGGCATACAACCGCCTCGGCTGAGTCCATCAAACTGAAGTCGCCTGCCCACCCGTCGATCTGGGCATATCGAAATCCGTGGAACGTGAATCGTGGCTCATAGCTCTCGCCGTTCTCATCACCTTTCAGAGTATATTCGTCGACAGAATCACATTGACGAAGTGGCCTGGTGCAAAGCTCTTGATTTTCCAAAACTTCAGCGTGAGATAAGGTGATCTTATGGCCGCGACGACCTTTGATGTTTCTCAGTCTGATGTATCCAACCAGATTCTGACCAAAGTCGATGATTGATTTTCCCGATGGGGACAGGATATATTGAAGTGGCTTGATAGTTTCAGTTCGCCTGACTGGCTCTCCAATTCCAGTCACGACCTCGATTTGCGCCGGCAAAGGAGGCATGCAAAGAACGGGCACCCAATCATGACCACTCTTGGTAGCCCCTTCAGGCGCAATAGTCGACCAGTACGGGACCTCGCGAGTCGCGTCGTATTTTTCTCCGTTATAAATCTCTGCCCGTTGGATAGGACCTTTTGTCACCAACCAAGTTCTGTCTGTAGGTATGGTTTCAACAATGGCGTTGGGATAGTAGATTTCGAGCTGGCCTATCAAGGCTGGATGAGGTCCCCAGATGTTCCGGTGACCACCTTCAAAGCCAATACGTCCACAAAACCAGCCTTCAGCAACACGAACTCCAATACAATTACTCCCTGCGGACAGCAGTGATGTGACATCGTATGTCTGGTATTGTAGTCTGCCGTCATAGGCTGTCCATCCCGGGGCCATGAAGTGGTCTCCAACACGATGGCCATTGATCTCTGCCTCATAGACTCCCTGGGCAGTGATAGAAAGCCTGGCCTGCACGCAAGTTTGTACTTCAAATTCTTTGCGAAACAGCCATTCTGCATCCGGTCCAGACGTAGTAGGGCCCCAGGGAGCGGCGATTCGATCACAGCGCCATTGTGTTTCTTCCCCGCTATGGCCTGTGATATTGACAGCCACCGACTCAACCTGTTGAGACTGTAGGGAATCCTTCATTCTGAAAGTGCTGGTCGGGTGGTCTTGCTTTTGGTACGATGCGACTGGTAGTGGCACCGCGGTGGCTTGAAGGGAATGATGAGGAAGATTTGCCTAAATCTAAAGAGGACTATCCAATGGCTTCCTCGGTGTGATAATGTACCGAGTCGGTGCGATGAAAAGGCGAAGACCTGCCAATGGGGACATGAATTACCCCGAGGTCAGCAGGAGGGTACACTTGAGATGCCGCGCTCAAAGGCCGACCGCTGTTCTATCAAAACATCGTCTTTTTAACGGACATGTTTCTGGATCAATGCACATTCCTAAGGACGTCACATATTCTCGGATTACCTGCTCAAGTATTTCCAATCTCAAAATGAATGTGAACATGTTCCAGGCGAAGGACACTGTCCTCCAAACCGACAACGAAGAATGGGTTAGCGAGCCTCGCGAGGTGGAAGAGCTACCTCTGCCTCCTGATTTCTTCTGGGGCACGGCCACTGCTGCATATCAGATCGAGGGCGGTGCCTCCCAGGACGGCAAAGGCAAATCTATCTGGGACACGTTCAGTCACCTCGAACCGTCACGTACCAATGGAGAAAATGGTGATGTGGCCTGTGATCACTACAATCGCATGTCCGAAGACGTGGACTTGATGGCCTCCTATGGGGTGGACGTGTATCGACTCTCCATTGCTTGGTCTCGTGTGATCCCCTTGGGTGGACGTAATGACCCGGTTAACGAAGAGGGGATCTCATTCTACAACCGGCTCATTGATTGCCTGTTGGCCCGGAATATTGAGCCAATTGTCACTCTATACCACTGGGATGTCCCGCAGGAGCTCTATAATCGATATGGCGCTTTCTTGAACACAGCTGAGTTCAAGGCTGATTTTGAGCAATTTGCCCGGCTGTGCTTCTCTCGCTTTGGCGATCGTGTCAAGAAGTGGGTTACCTACAACGAGCCGTACATTATCTCAATCTTCGGTCACCACAGCGGCGTGCTTGCTCCTGGCCATAGTGCTGCTACTGGTCATGACACGCGGACAGAGCCATGGCGGGTTGGCCATACTATTGTTATTTCCCATGCAGCTGTCGTGAAGATCTATGCGACAGAGTTCCAACCTGTTCAGAATGGGTCTATAACGATCGTGCTGAATGGCCACTTCTACGAGCCATGGGACGCAAATAGCGAGGAGCATAAAGCCGCTGCCCAACGCAGACTGGAATTCTACATCGGCTGGTTCGCAGACCCCGTCTTCCTGGGCAAGGACTACCCTTCCCAAATGCGTGCCCGACTTGGCTCTCGGCTACCAGAGTTCTCCGCTGAGGAGATGAGACTTCTCCGAGAGACAGCGCCAATCAATGCCTACTATGGGATGAATCACTATTCCACTAAGTTTGCTCGTGCTCTTCCAGATCCACCTGCTGAGGATGACTGCACGGGGAATGTGGAGGAAGTCGCCACGAATAACGAAGGAAAGATGCTTGGACCTGTTTCTGGCATGGCGTGGCTCCGCGTTGCCCCAGATGGGTTTCGAAAGCTTCTGAACTGGGTTTGGGATCGTTACCACCTTCCAATCGTCATCACAGAAAATGGCTGTCCTTGTCCAGGCGAGAGCCAGATGACCCTCGAGGAAGCAGTAAACGACACTTTTCGGATACGGTACTTTGGCCTTTACCTGGATGCTATCTCGCGGGCCATTTATGAGGATGGTATCATAGTACAAGGCTACTGCGCATGGAGTTTCATGGATAACTTTGGTATGTTCAATTCTCCCGCCACTTGTTTTTCTTATGACTGATATCCCCAGAATGGTCCGCTGGGTATGGCGCGCGCTATGGTATCACACATGTCGAGTACGATACACTTGTCAGGACTCCTAAAAAGTCTGCTTATTACCTAAAGCGGTCATTCAATGAGCGACGCAAAAAGCGTAATTAGTAGACACTGGATTAATATCTCAAATATCATCTCAAATATCGTATCTCATAGCGTCATCGTTAGTTATCATTCATCATCTCGAAAGTCAGTACCTAAGGAGCAAGGGTAAAAAAGATCAGTACCTCGCCGTGACGTAAATCTACCAGCAAACAACTTCATTTGCCTGCCTCGCAAAATTGAGGGAATGGGTAAACTGCTTGTTGACACTCTGTTCGATAGCATTATTTATCCCGATATGCACCATTCACCCACCCATTGGGGCTAGACCTTGTGGCGCTGAACTCGTGGCGCCACAAACCTCCAGGAACGCTAAGGGTCGTGAATTATCCCTTAAGAGGTATAGTTTACTGATGCCCTTGTCCCTATAGTTAGATCCTTTCACTCGATTTTTAGGGGGCAAAAAAGCCAATCCCCACATACCGAGTTCCTTTTGGCTTAGTAGTGCCACCGGATATTGAGTCCTCTACGACGCCAGTAGCAGAGGCAAAAGTGATCTGGAACTCGCCTCTTACTGGTTCATCGGCTATCTAGGAAAGCTATGCTAGTCTAAAGATTTATTATTGAGTAATTATCTTAATTTGCTAAGGGTCCGGGCGACTGGGGAAGTTGCGGGAATTGGAGTTTGACAGGATCCACAAAGCTTTGATACTCCGGGGTACTCCGCAAAGGCTTTAAGGAACATAATATATATTAGTTGAGTGAAAATATAACAATTTAGTTCGGGGTAATGAAAACCGAGATTGAGGCCAGTGCTGGGATTCATTGTATAGATCATGTGGTAACCGGACTTGTCAAACACTAGCCTAGCCAAAGCCCTAGGTTTAAAACCCTAGACACCCACGTACTTCTTCTACTCGTCTGGGATTATAGTATTCCACAGGTTCGCGGCAATCGTCATTCAACATGGGACCACACAAGGATTCTACCGAAATGACGGCTTCGGCGCAACATGATGAGATCGTCGCAGACGAGGGATTCAAGAAGTCTGACCCAACTTTTGATGCCGCGACCAAGGGTCAAGGAGTCACTGGGTATGAAGAGTTGGGCATTTTGGAGACAATCAAGACGTTTAAGATCTGCACAATCGTGTGTTTTGCAATGGCCTTCAGTGCGGCAACCGATGGGTACCAGATTGGGTGAGTCAGGGTTCGTGAGCTTGACTTTGATATTGCCATGTCTGACATGACATTTCTTCTAGAATCAACGCCAGCATCATTGCCAACGCCGGATTTGTCGCCCGCTTTGCCACCACCGTCGATAAAACGGGAAAGCCTATCCTCGCATCGCCTATACTAAGTGGTTGGAGCTCGATCATGTCCTGCGGCCAGATCATTGGTATGACAACACTACCATTTCTCTCCAGTAGATATGGTAGAAAGGCTGCAATGTACACATACTGGGTAATTCTAGTGGGAAGTGTGCTCGCCGAGAGTCTTGCGAGGTCATGGCAAGTCTGGCTAGTAGGGAAGCTCCTGGCTGGGATTGGAGTGGGATGTCTACAATCGACTATACCAACATATATCTCAGAAGTTGCACCTGTTCGTATTCGTGGAGGCTTGTTGATGTGCTACAGTTTCTGGTGGTCCTTGGGTTCGTTCTTTGCCCAAATCGCTCTCCAACATCTATCGAGATCTGACCCAACCGACTACCTGACACCGATCTATACCCAGTGGGCTCAGATTGGGCTCATGATTTTGATCTATATCTTTGTCCCAGAATCTCCTGCTTGGTGCGTGAATGCCGGTAAGGTCGACCAGGCCAAGAAGGAACTCCTCAAGCTCAATCGTGGAGTACCCAACTATGACTTGGAGCGGCAGTATCAAGTGTTGGCTATGGCCATCGAGCATGAGCACGCAGTTGCTGCCGAGCAGCGTCGAGAGAAGTGGTACGGGATTTTCCAGGGCACAAATGGTCTTCGCACTGTGATTTCCTGCTGGACCAACCTCACCCAGCAGTTGATCGGACTTAGTCTCTTCGGGACATTTGGTACCTATTTCTTCCAACAGGCTGGACTAGCCGACCCTTTCAAGATCAAGGTTATTACAACCTCGATCCAAATTGCAACGGTGATCGTCATAATCACGGTTGCCGACCGCTTGGGAAGGAGATTACTCGCCTGCTCGGGGACTACACTCTGCTGGGTGTCATGTGTGGGTATTGGTATCGTTGGGGTCTGTCCTCGGGTGAAGGCATCGACGTACATCTTTATAATGTTTGCCTGCTTATGGAGTAAGTACACCCTATTGATTTGGAAGAGCTGCTATTAACATGATATGCTCAGATTGCGGATTGGCTACCAATGGTGCGACTGGTTGGGGATATATTGGAGAAATATCATCCCAGCGCCTCAGGCCTTATACTGCTGGTTTTGGAGCGGCAGTAACTTGTGTCGCTGGTGTTGTGATGAACGTTCTTGTCCCATACATGACAAATGCCAACAAATGGAACTGGAACTTGAAGACAGGGTGGTTTTATGCAGGCGTTGGCCTTCCGTTCGTTGTTGGCATGTGGTTGCTAATTCCTGAGACTGTTGGGTAAGGGCTTGAACATGGCACCGATGAAATATTCTTGCTTGGCTAACCGTTTTTCTTAAATCTAGGCGATCCGCTGCTGAGTTAGATGAACTGTTTGAGCGGAAAATCAAGCCCTGGCGATTCCACAAGACTGAGACAGCCACCCAGCGGCTTCTGCAAGTCAACAAATCTGAAAAAGAACAAAGCCAGGCGTAGTAGATTTTGATTATTGGTGACGGAAATGGGTTTTCTATTGACGGAGAATAGTATCATTTGTTTCTGCATTATGGATAATGAGCAGTAAAGGCTAGGCCCCAAGGTCTATACTCTTCAGTGCTTTCGTCCCCAAGTAATAATCAGATCTGCTTCAATTCACTGTCTCACCTTTATATCTAGTTTAAGGGCGTCTTAAGGGTTGTACTATGAACAATTTACAAAAAATCCGAAGCCAAAGGCCACTGAAACAGACAGTATAATTGAAACTCCCAGAGCGACTTCTGCGACAAAGTAGTCTTCTGCAAGACATTTGTGGCATCCTCAGGGCCACATATTGAGTGGCGATATTTATTGAACCTGCAATAGTCTGCTTAAAATGGCTACCCCCACCCCCATGCTTAGCATGGGAGCTAAAGATGCATGATTTCACACTAGGTCTTGGGGTTGGATTTGAACGTTTTGCTGTGATGATCTTTAATCTATACTACTTATGTGCCCAGTCCGGCTACTGATTAAGTGCATTATCATAGGCATGATTGGATTAAGCTAGGGGCTAAAAGCCCAAACGCCTGCAGCAATATCCGAGGATGTCATGTGAGTTTCTTATTAACCAAGATACAGATTTGTGGGTAGGAAGATATCAATGGCAGTCTGGTATACCAGGTGCTGCTCATGGCGTGGTTGTTCATAGCAAGAATGGGTAAGTATACCTGGACCGTGGAGCAGAAGTACCGCCCTGTGAGTTTTGCATTCCCAATAGACGCAATTCCTGATGGGACATCTCGACTCTTCACGTCGATCAACCTGGGTTTGAAGTCGCGGATTAATCGCTGTCGCCATTGCTCATCAATGTTTGCACAATCGCCCGAGCTTCCTCGCGGTCTCCGTCCTTATAGATGCTCCATCCGTAGGTTTGGAGAAATTTGAATCCGCTTACGAAGTGCTTCTTGACCCAGGCCTTCTCAGCTGGTGTGAAAGATATGGTGCTTTCAAATCTTTGCCGCTCCTCCGCGGGCCAGAAGGCGTGAATCATATACGAAACACCTGGTTCAAACTCCAAATTTCCAACAGAGTGACCGACGGGGGGATCGCTCAGCTGGACGTCCATGAGGCGGCGGCCTTCGTTGGGAGGCTTGAAGTATGCTACGGGTTGACCAGAATGGAGGACGCAATGGCATCAGGGCCATCTGGGACCGAAAATTGGTTGTAACGTTATAGTCTTCCAGAATAGGGCCCCCTATAATGTTGCATAACGCTTTTGGGTGTTTAGTACGTTCTCTAAGTGGATGATGCCGTTTGAATTCAGGCCGGTCTTTGTTTGCCACGCGCATGATACGTGACCTTCAGAAGCTGAGGGTGATGTAGGAAATCAGCTGTGTAGCTGGAGAGGTGAAGAGAGAAGGAAAGTGAGGGCAGCAGGAAATACTGTAAATTTATACTGAGGTCATCGCAAACTGACATTCCGCGGGTGGATCTATGTGACTCGTCTCAAAATCACTTCGCCACATCAAACGGAGCATTTTGGAGGCCTGCAAAACAGGTAGCGTACAGAGGAAGTCTGGCTGCCCATAATCGAAATACGCGCTTATGATAGCAACTCGCATGCCGTACAGTAGGCCAATTCGACTACAGCAAGATGTAGAAAAATGTATTAATCAAACATTATCCTCATATAGACATACCACCTCTAAGCAAACGACGAACCGCCAGTCCTATCAGCAAAGAAGTTATCCGGATCGTATTTCTTCTTGATCTCCTGCAACTTGGCATAAGTCGAAAAAGTCGAAAGCGGATTCTGGTCATGGCTGGCATCATTAATAAACAACGGCAGACCCTCAGCATTAGTAGTCGAAGCAACCATATCCCGGAAGCTAGACAGGACAGCATCATAATCAGGCCCACTCATCAACAGCGGTGTGGTAATCAAATAGTTCAACCAAAACCACGGGCCGTCGGGCATCTGCATGGCGTTTCCCCCCTGTGCCTGCTGGCATCTGTCAAGCTCTTGGGGACTGGCTGGAAGTCCAGTGAGAGAAGGAGGTATTTGCCTTTGTTTGACTCGCCCCAGTCGCGCCATTTGTCCATGGCTGTTCTGTACTCGTCGGTGTCGGCGCGATGAACTCCGACTCGGAAGACGTTGGCGCCTCGGGAGATCTCGGTGGAATATGGGATTGGCATGTTGGCTACGTCTAGGTAGGTCTTGATGCTAAGCGTGTTGATCAAGTAGGGTATGCTGGTGAAGTTTGCGAATGCACTACCAGAGTCCTGGCCATCGTAGACGAGGAACATGATGATAGCTTCGTCTAGGTTTAGGTTCAGGTCTGGGGTGGGCAGTTTCTCGTATGTGCCGATGATGCTTGCTTTAGGGTCGTTGTTGTATTGGATGAAGTTGCTGATTGCCTCGAGGACGGTATCTTTCTCCTGGAAGGCGTAGATAATGTTTCCGGCGAAGAATTGGCCAGCTGGGCGACTCTGCACTGTATACTTTGTCACAACGCCGTATGCATTGCCGCCACCTCCTCGGGATGCAAAGAAGAGATCGGGGTTAGAGGTGTTAGATGCCGTTACAATTTCACCGTCCGGTTGAACAATTTCCAGTTCCCGGAATGAATCGCAGGCCATTCCATACTGGGGCGAGAGATAGCTCATGCCACCACCCAGTGCCAGACCAGTGCCAACACCGGCAAGTCTAGCGCCGACTACCGTGCGGCCGTATCGCACGAGTAGTCATATAAGTCGCCAAATGTACCACCTGGCCCATATGTAGCCAGCGTGGTGTCTGGGTCGTATGACTTTGCGTTGAGGCTGCTCAAGTCGATAAGGACGCCATCGTCGACGGATGAATAGAAGGTGTTTGGGTTGTGGCCGCCGGCCTTGATTGCAAAGCGACTGTCCGCTGCTCGGATAGCCTGAAGAGCCACGGAGACGTCTTGAGAAGACTTGGGGTAGACAATGCAGGATGGTTTGTAAGCATCCTGCAGAGTATTGTAATACTCCGTGCTGTTGATATATTTCAGATTGAGCTCACTGTTGACGACCATTGACGATCCCAAATGCGAGGTAATGTTGGAACAAGCTGATGGACCCGCAGGAGTTGCATATGAACCAATTTGTCCAAAAATGCCAGCTATGGCTAGGGCGAACAATAGCATGATGGACATTTCAAACAGTGAGAAACTCGTAAAATGGACAAGCAGACATGTCGATGGCTTCAAACGCGGTGGTTTGATCTAAATACTCAAGCACATCCCTATACTTCCTTTTCTTCACATGGCGAGAGGGTACAGAGATTGAGGATGGCCTCGGCCTACCTATACGACCGAAATACGATAGGGGGATACGATGCGGATACGATGAGTTCCTACGTCGATGAGCTTAAACGAGTTAAACAAACGACGATCCTAATATTTCGGGAAGATAGTCACGGGCAGGCATTTGACTAGACTCCAGGGACCCAGTCAGCCTACTCAGCCCTGAGGTGCTCCGTACGCCACTCGGCAAGATGTTCAGTAGTTCCAACGCTAACTTGATGTACTTCAGGGCATTGAAAGCAGGGCAGAGCGAGCGAAACTGCAAGCTTATGAAAACAACGCAGGAGAGCCTAGCATAAGTCTTTTTATGCCTTTTTCTTCTTTTTCTCCTTTTTCTCCTTTTTCTTGGCTGTTCATGGGTCATGTCGAAGGAAGCGTCAATCGCAGGGATCCTATACTGGACTCACTGTCACTGGCGTTTTGGCAGTAATAGGAAACTCCCCTACTGTGATGGACAACGAGTCAATAAATTTCCCGATAGTACAGTTCCGCAAGTAGAGATGAAGCCACTCAAGACAGAGCTGGAATTACGTATACCATGCATCAATGTGTCGGGATAGCGAGGTGTTGGAGCATCATTCTTTTCTCAAAAATATGCCAAGGTAGCCTCACCGGCATTTTACTAATCTCACGTATGATATAGGTCGTCCTCATATTTTGCCTTTAGGAATAGGTAGTAAAACATAGCAGATCAAGTCATCCAATTTGCAAGCGTATACTACACACGCCCCGCTCTTCTTCAAATGCCTCATTCTACATGTTTATGGCTGTTCTTCGCCTCATCCACACCTGAGTATTTCAAACAAGACCGAGCGTGCTACTACAAAGATATGACATGGATAGAACAGCTCATACTGGAGTATATATTGCTCGCCTGACTCCAGTCCCAATTGAATATTAACAATATAGAGTGGGTGACCGCATCAACGTAGAGCTCTACAACCAAGATCTATATTCCCGAACCATCTTTCGTGTAGTCCGATCCAAATGATTGATAAAGTTGGCCCCACAATCTAATGATTCTTGGTCAAACAACATGAGGCGGTTGTTGGACTGTAGTAAACATCAGCTTAACCTGCAATGGAATTTAGGCTCTGATGGACTACTTATCTCCCCCGGCATAGGATAGAAAAAAAGTTAATATTATAACTCTATAGCTTAATTTAGCTTGTGGGCTGTCAGCTCTGTAACAGACAGGGTTCTCGGCCCATTGTTTCTACTAGCGCGACCTAAAGTGATCGCTTTCTAGGGCATCCACACTCTCGGTTAGACTGGCTGCCTAAGGCCACCTTAACGATCTAGGTTCCCGGTGAGGAGATCTCCAAAGTCGAAACATGGAGTAACCTGTACACGTGAGGGGTGAGAGTTGCGACATCGGATAACTTACAGTACTTCCCCCCAGAGCTTACCCCAACATAGATAGACATCCTCAAATACAAGCTCTAACCTATATGCTACCTGCTGTCCATGCAAAGCTCTCACCAACAGCAATTGAGTTTGGTAATTGCAAGCTGTGAGGGACGTGCACTGGGGGAATATGGGGATTACTCGAATAGGTAAGTTTATGCGATCATACCATTTTGGCTATACAAGATAGTGAAGGGTTTTAAAATAGTGCACTTGATATTATAATGGCCAAATTTTATGTAAACTTAAAGACAGCAATAGACTGTACAGATATACTAAGCAGGTATAGGGAAGCTGCGGAGAAGACATAGCGGAGTTGGGGCCGAGTGAGCCCGGGCGGCTGAGAAAGACCTGCAGTCTCCAACTCTCCGCACAAGATACTCACCGGTCCGAAAGACCATGTGACGTGCGACATATCCCGGTTTCCCCCTGCGAACCCGTCACTTGGAAAGCTGACTGTTTGTTTTCGCCCCCGAATATGGCTCCGGTTAACGTGGTGGCAAACGTCAGGGTACCAATATTCTCGAACAATCAGAATGTGTTCCATTATAACGCGTGGCAACCCCGTTCCTTATTGTTGCTTAATAAGTTGTCCCGGTAGGGCCAGTAATGCGGAGATCCGTGCTCCAGAGGGATGTCGGTAACTGTGATTCGGTTCCAAGACCGATCTCCCCCCGGGTAAATAGCAGGCCCTGGTGAAAATTCGATCCGCGTGGGCTTCAGGTACAACTTCCAACACTCCCGGGTGATTAAATTAATGTATCATATTAAATCAATCCGAGAAGAATTAAAACCTTAAGAAAAAAAAAAAAAATTGGAGTCAGCTCTCGGCGGAGTCCTGTATTATTCATTCCTTTTGACTCAACCCTCCCCTGCTCCACTCTCTCTCCCTTCCCCCAGTTTTGTGTGTTTGTGAACTTTTGGGACTCTCTTAGGATTGTGACACAAAATGGCTAGTGTCAAGGAAGCCGTGAAGGAACAATTCCTGGGCAGCACAGAGGCGCCTCACCTGTCCCACCAAGCGCGCTCGAACTTCATTCGTCATGCGCAGAAGGACGAGAATGGCGAGCTGTTCATGGATGAGGACAACTTCATTAATGCCGTCGCCCCCAAGCAGGAGGATTATGTGAGTATGGACCAGATCAAACCTGGAGCAATTGTTGATTGATTGTGTCCCAAAATAGCACAAGATCAAGCGCGAACAATACGGTATCCTCTTCAACGTGGCAGACCGACGGAGAACCGGCAAGCTGAACTTCAACGACTGGGCCACCTTTGAAAACCTCCTCGCGAAGCCCGATGCCGAGTACGAGATCGCCTTCCGACTCTTCGACATCGATGGCACCGGTGCCGTCAAGTTCGAGACTGTGCAGGGCCTGTACAACCTGAACAAGAGTGCCGAGAGCATCCCCTTTGACTGGAACTCAGAATGGGCTTCGCTGTACGGTGGCCGCTCCAAGACCCGCCATGACATGACCTACCCCCAATTCGCCCAGATGCTGCGCGGTCTGCAGGGTGAGCGCATCCGTCAAGCCTTCCACACCTTCGACAAGGACGGTGATGGCTTCATCAAGCCCGAGGACTTCCAGCGCATCATTCTCGAGACCTCAAAACACAAGCTGTCCGATCATGTGCTGGAGAACCTCCCTACCCTGTGCAACATCTCGACTAGCAACCGCATCTCCTACGCCAATGTGCGTGCCTTCCAGAACGTCATGCACGAGATGGACATCATCGACATGGTCGTCCGCGAGGCCACCAGGAAGAGCACCGATGGCAAGATCACCCGCTCTGATTTCCTGAACGAGGCTTCTCGCGTCACCCGCTTCTCCCTGTTCACCCCTATGGAGGCCGATATCCTGTTCCACTTCGCGGGTCTCGATGCGCCGTCCGGCCGTCTGTCGCAAAAGGACTTCGCCAAAGTTATTGATGCTTCATGGCGTATCCCCGTGGCTGTGGCTGGTCAGGCCATCACTGCTGGACACGAAGCTGTTGAGAAGACCAAGACTGTCCTGCACGGCGTTTTGGAGTCGGTGCACCACTTCGCTTTGGGAAGTATTGCTGGTGCTTTTGGTGCCTTCATGGTTTACCCCATTGATCTGGTCAAGACCCGTATGCAGAATCAGCGCTCTTCTCGCCCTGGTGAGAGACTGTACAACAACTCCATCGATTGCGCCAGGAAGGTTATCCGCAACGAGGGTTTCACAGGCCTGTACTCTGGTGTCATTCCTCAGTTGATTGGTGTGGCTCCTGAGAAGGCTATTAAGCTGACCGTCAACGACCTTGTTCGTGGACACTTCACCGACAAGGACACCCACCGCATCAAATACGCCCATGAGATTCTGGCCGGTGGTACTGCCGGTGCTTGCCAAGTGGTAAGTATACATAGCCGTGTTGAAAGCGACCAAGGCTAACTCACTCTAGGTCTTCACCAATCCTCTTGAGATTGTCAAGATTCGTCTGCAGGTCCAGGGTGAAATCGCAAAGAATGTCGAGGGTGCTCCTCGCCGCTCAGCCCTCTGGATCGTCAAGAACCTGGGTCTGATGGGTCTGTACAGGGGTGCCAGCGCCTGTCTCCTCCGTGATGGTAAGCCGATACCCCCAATCCACACCCTCCCTCAAATCCATGTCTAACCTGCTTCACCATACAGTTCCCTTCTCGGCCATCTACTTCCCCACATACGCTCACCTGAAGTCCGACTTCTTCGGCGAAACCCATACAAACAAGCTTGGAGTCGTCCAGCTCCTGACAGCAGGTGCCATCGCCGGTATGCCCGCCGCCTACCTGACAACACCCTGCGACGTGATCAAGACCCGTCTGCAGGTTGAAGCCCGCAAGGGCGACACCAAGTACACTGGCCTCCGCCACTGCGCCGCGACCGTCTGGAAGGAAGAAGGCCTGCAAGCTTTCTTCAAGGGCGGTCCCGCCCGTATCCTGCGTTCCTCCCCACAGTTCGGTTTCACACTAGCCGCCTACGAAGTCCTGCAGAAGATGCTTCCCATGCCCGGCACCCGCGAAGACGTTACCCCGACCGGCCATGTCGAGCCTGGCGTTGGTGGCCGGGAGGCTAAGGCGCCTCTGCCTTACCTCCGGTCACGGAACGCGCTGAAGCTCATTCTGGACTTGGACCAGAACATTGGTCGTGTGCGGGCTCCTCGGCCTGAGCAATGGCCTAAATTGATGCAGGGATCGAAGCAGTAAGGACGAGTGGCTGCTAGAGTCTTATGCCACAACCCTGGATTTGGGTTGTTTTCTTCTTTGATAGCGATACTTACTCTCTTTCGGCCTTTCTTTGTCTCTTTTCCTTGGTTTAGCATGAGTTCTTTCTCACATTTGTCTCGGATCTTGCCCTCCTCGTTGCCCTACTCCTGTTCTTACTTTTGGGGCGTGGGGTGAATCTGGGGGAGGCCAGGTCTTGCATCATTTCTCGTCTTTTTGGTTATTTCGAGATCTGTGACCATCTTGTGTGTGCTGTGTGTTGTGTGTTGTGTATGTGCATTGTATCAACAGCGGATAGATTTGGAAAGATGGGTGTGTGGGTTGCAATAGAGGGCCCTGACTGTGGTGACGGGTTTTATACATCATACAGAATCATATATATCATCTGGGATGGTTCCGGTGTTCGTTTTCAACTTTACTTTTGGTGGACTCAGTGAGTTCAGACAAGGTTTACGCTTCTCTTTTGTGATATTATTCCTGTCAAGGTCATGTGCGGTATAGACAGTCCCTAAATGTAGAGCAATTTCAATTTTAGCTCTAGGCTCATCTGATATATATTTGAGGCTGTGAGGTTCGTCTGTATATCCCAGTGGGAGAGTATACATGAAGTGGGATTTGCAAGTGGGCAGGCAAATGGGTATCGGAATTTGACGTGAGGACAAATTCCCTGTACAGGTGGTGTTACATTCATATCCAAAGGATATATCCCGCTAATACAAGCGGGTCTTGAGTTAAAGAACCCAAGGCAAGATGCGGACGTGGCCCCGTCGGAGTCGAAAGACCAGTCGGATATTGGTTGACACTTGAGTGCCGTGGTCATCAATAGGTCCCAAGCTCAGAAGAAGCTGCTCTCGAAGAACACTAGTGATGAAATCCCTCAGTAGAATCTGAGCTTCCGTGTCGACCCCGTATTGGTAGTCTCAGAGACCTTCTCTTGTGCAGGCTGTGCGGGTGCGGGTTTCGTGGGCGCTCTCTCGGTCTTGTCGGTCTTGGATTCCTCAGACTTGGACTCGCTAGCTTTCTGATGCCATAAGGAATCTTCTGCCTCGATCTCGCGCAACACTAGCAGTGGAAAAGACAAGTCAGACACTATAACTCAAACCATGTAAAATGCTGTACAGAAGCCAACATACCATCATCCCACTCTCTCTCCTTCGCCTCATCGCCCGTCCCAAGCAACTTCTCCACATCGACCTTCTCCCCATTCTTCGTGCGCGCAATCACCTCTCGCAGAAGTTCAATTTTCGCATCCGTCGACCGAGTATACGCCGCATAGCCGTTCTTCAACGTGATCATGCGAATGGCCTGCGAGCCGATCAAAGTAAAGATAATAATGTAGAAAGTAGCAGGATTCCACTCCTTGGACTTCTCCTTTGAGGGATCCTTGCGCGAGCGAGTCCGAAGAAACCTAGGAATCATCGCCGTCCATACTGACGCGTCCGCGATTTTCGGGAGGTGATCGGAGGTCGAATATGACCGCACAGCGGGAGCGCAGGATTGCCTGGTAGCAAATAACGTAGATGGAGAGGAAAGAATTTGTCGCCCAGCCCGGAAGGACCTAAACCCGAAAGCTGCAACCATGTTTGGCGTCAGTAACCCAAGTTGTCTTCTCCCCATTGAAGACGGGAAAAGAAGCAAGAGGTAGAGACTGCCTGAGGCGACAAGGCGCCAACACTTACCCAATATGGACTAGCGCTGTTGTTGCTGCGACAACGTGCCAGTTTGGCCCGATAGCGATTGCACATCAAAAGACTCCGGGACGCGATGACCTCAGTCCTGCAGCAGCTTCGAGACACGCAACATGGCGGTCACCGTCCTACCGGCCAGTTCCTTGACGGAGTCTGTTAAGCAGGCTCTCTGCTCTACGACTACTTGCTCCGATGCTACTGTTTTGTCCCTCACAACACTCCTCCGCGGCTCGTCCAAAGCAACCGAAAACCCCACAAGACGAACGAAATCTACCCGCGAACCGGCACCTGCTACGAATCGGGCTAGGGCTGCCCGTGCGACTAAGTCTAAGGCTGAGAATGAAGCTGCGTTGCAATCGCTTGTTGATCATGATGTGGCCGGCTTGTCGTGTCAGGAGAAGCTGGTTCTTGCTACGGAAGTGTTCAATGCGACATTGAAGTCTTTGACGGAAGCTTCGAAGGGCTCTGTGGCGAAGAGACAGAATGTATCGGCTGATAATGCCAATGGCGTTGACGCAGGTATTGCATCGTCTGCGGAGTGCGCGAGACTTGCTTTGTCCACATTGCGCGCTCTCAAACCCGATGTTGGGAATAATGAATTCCCGAATATGCAACTCGAGCAGGGGCTGTGCGTTCTTGCTGGAAAGCTTATATCTCTGGGATTGAACGACATGGCATACAGAGAGCTCCGGTTCCTTAAGCGGAGAATTCAACAGCACCTGGATAGCAGCAAGGCTGGGAAGAAAGCCACCGAAGCGAAGGACTCGACGGACGAAGAAGGAAAAGAACGGATGTCTGATTTGTTGACTTTCGCCCATATCGCCAATGCGAAATCACTGTACGGCTTGATCGTTCCCTTTCACTCGAATGTGATGCGACTATTTGCTTCCGATCGAAGGGCCTCGACTATTCAGAAACTCTGCCCTGCTTTGCAATTATCCGATTCTAGCAGCCCTGCCCAGGTTATTTTGGCTGCTTTTAAGTCAGGGCAGCTATCAAACGACAAAGCTGCGCTTCAGCTTCAGCTATTATCTAACACTGTTCTATCCCTCTGCTCAGGGACATCGCTATCAAAAGACGAGACTTCCAATAGTCTAAAGCCAGCCGCTTCATTAACTTTGCAACTACTTTCTCTCGAGATCCGATGTTTGAGCTGGAAGTTGTCAGGTCACACTTGTGATGAGAGCAAAGAAGTTTTCGATCCTCTGCTTCGCTACTTCGGCAGCTTTTCCCATCGCAGCAAGGGAATCGAGAAGACCGAGTTTGCCGCCATCTATAAGACAGTTACACGCCTACAGACGTCCATTGCCGAAACCAAAAAGAAATCAACAGAAACGCAAAACGCAACCCAAGCTGCTAAACTCATGACTCTCCTAGGGCAGCTTGCTTTCGACGCAGGCTGCTTTGACGAGTCCATGAAGTTGTTCACACAAGCCATCAACCCACTCTCCAAAGCACAAAGTCTTTCGCTAGCTACGGTTAGATGTAAGATCGCATCCGTCCATTTCCAGGCATTGAAGACATCGAAAAAGTTCCTGGCTGAAGCTTTAGAGTCTACATCTGGGGCAACTGAATCCCTAGGGTTGCAGTTAAGAGGCAGTGCGAATGACTTGGATGAGCTTCTCGTTGAAGCTGCAAGACTGAAAAAGCTAGCTCTTGCCTGGTTTGGAGAAGCCATTGCCAAAACCCTTGGCAGTGAAAAAGAAAAAAATGAAGCTGCCAGCCAAATCAGGGAGTACCTCCAGGCGTTCCTGAGGTTCCTCAGGCGCTATGTCGGGCGCCAACCAACCGAAGACAGCGATGAAAAGGAGATTGAAATGTTCAACAACCGTATTAACATTTCAAAGAGCATTGTTCTTGCCGCTGTTGACTCCGCCGTCGCAGTTGGGAAGCTGTCTATCATGTCCCAAAGTCCGCCCTGGGAAGACATGCTCCCCATCCTCGCTGACTGTCATCGCCTACTCTCAACTATTGACGCTCCTGATGTGAAGGATACAGAGACGACAGAAAACTTGGGCATGGCACTTGTAAAGCTCTCCAACCTGTTCTGGTCTCGATACATCAAAGAAAAAGAAGCTGGACAGGGCTACCGAGAGCTTCTTCCTCTTCTCAAACAATCTACACAGCTGCTTTCAGGCTGCTCACCTTCACAGCGCAACACAGCGTTTGCAGCCCTGAAATTCGAGAGAATGGCTCATCTGTACATCGAAGGCAATATGTACAATGATTCAGAGAAGATGTTCAGACAATCGATTGAGGAATACATTCTCTCTGGCACATTGGAACAGATTGTTAAGACCAGCGAGGGAAATAATCCAAGTTCAGTTAAGCAGGACCCCAAAAGCCCTGGCTTTATGCTTGGCCGCGTGCTTTCTGCTCTACTGAAGATGAAGCTGCGCAGAAAGAACGCACAATCATCTGCTGTCTATGACGACACTGAGCTTGAATTTGAATCAAGAGGCATCCTTCTTGAATGGCAAATGGACTTGCTCGTCGATATGCACAGCTACTCCTTCGGCGAAGAAGAGTTCCGGTTGATGCTTGGCTCAGCTGTTTCCTCGCTTCTCGACCTCTACGACTCTCAACTCCACCCAATCCGCCATATTCGTGTAATCTTCTCATCCTTACGTCTTCTACTGGAGCACCCTACTGCGCTAGAGTCATCTTTGATTGAAAACTTGTTAGACGAAGGAACTGAGGCTTTGGAACAAGGTCTGCAAATCGGAAAAGACACCGATCTCGCTTCTTTTGCCATCCACATCAGCAATTCACTGCGCGTTACCATCGGTTTCCATCATGGCAAGATCGACCCAAGTGTACTCGATGCCACGCTTGGGTCGTGGACTTCTTTGGCTCAGAAATGCGCTGATTGGAAGACATTAAGTCTTTGTGTCAATGATACAGACTACTGGATTCTGCAGTTGAAGGCTTTAGTCGATTACACGGAAATCCATGGTCTATGGAAGGCTCAACTCTCCACTCTGGAGCTCATATTGCGTGCCACAGAGCTCCAACAATCAGGAGATCTCTCCGATGCAATCGTCATTCTCTCCCGCTTAGTACTGCAAAACTGCCGTCTGGGATATTGCCAAAGGGCAGGCGACCTGCTTTCGCGTGGCGAGCAGTATCTTACACAAACTAAAGTTTCTGCTCTTGCAACCATCTCTTACAAAGTTGCTCGGGTTGAATATCTTCTGGAAAGCGGACAAAGTGATAAAGCTGCATCTGTTTTTTCTGCTGCTCGGTCATTATATGACAAAAGCCAGAAGACGGAACTCGGCAACTTGAGTGTCCTGTCCAAAATCTCTTGGGAGAGATTGGTAGCAGATGCCGCATTTGTTCAATCCCGGTTGTTCTCCGCCCAGGGCTCAGCGACTCAAGCTCTTTACTTTGCGAAGTTGTCTGTGAGACTTAACTGCCGTATCTGGGCCAAGGTCGAAAGAATCGCTCAACGAAAGCAAGACAAAACCTTGCCCGCTGCGGGACC
>ERZ1673737.1471-NODE-1471-length-22618-cov-4.763817_pt1 | contig 22618 bp, 32 predicted proteins | sample MGYA00580211_ERZ1673737 | MGnify/ENA primary metagenome ERZ1673737 (study PRJEB41218, sample SAMN15661789) | gut metagenome | host: Homo sapiens | place: Canada: London | collected 2015-08-20/2019-03-30 | study: EMG produced TPA metagenomics assembly of... | reverse complement strand
AGAGTGTCTTTAACTAGAATTTTCCCTGATTTACAAAATAGATGGTTAGACATTATGAGGGTAGTGAGAAGATGCTGGAGTGATAAATTTGCAGAAAAGGGCTATGGATTGGCAAAAGTCTCAAAACATTTAAAAATCAAACAAGAAAACCATCATAATGCATTAGATGATGCCATTGTCGCTGGTGGAATATTGAATAAAGCTTTGTTTGAAAGTGGAAAATCGCTAGATTACTGGTTGGATAGAGTGGAAAAACCTATTCACGTAGAGTATGACGAAAATGGGCATATTTTACCTAAAATAAAACGTCAGGGCGATCCAAATGGGCCTTTATATGGCGAAGTGGTAGTGTTTACAGGTGAATTGTCTATACCAAGACAGGATGCCGCTAAAAAAGCCGCTTCTGTTGGTTGTGATGTGGTGGATGGCGTTTCTAAGAAAGTAACATTACTTATTAAAGGAATTCAAGATAAGAGTCGATTAGCTGGAAAGGAATTAAGTAATAAGGAAATAAAGGCGCAAGAGCTAATTTCTAAAGGCCATAATATAAGAATACTATCAGAAAATGACTTTCTGGAATTAGTCAATGAAACCTAATAAAAAACCGCCACGAGGGCGGTTTAGTTACATGGTGTAGATGTCAATTCTATCTTCATCTGCCACTGGATAAAAATCTTTATCATCGCTAATAATATTTTTAATCCCATGATCTTCCATTGTCTTTAAGAAAAGAGCGTCATAAGCATCAAGAGGGTGCGATTTTAGCATATAAATAATGTTATCACCCGTGCTTTCATCTGCTGTAAATGGCAATATTTCAGCTAATGTCTTTATATCATCCCAAGCTTGTTCGATATCTTTAACAATAATTTTGCGTTGATCTGGAAGTGCTCTAAATTTCTTAATCGAATCAATTTCAGGATGTTTAAGTTGGTAATTTTTATAAGACTCTCTTTCAATATAATGCCCTAATTCACTTAAACAGAGAGCAGAAGTATACAGTTTACCATTTTCTTTAACCCTATGAATAAACTCAGAATATATACTTATCTTATCTCGGTTAGAAGACGGGTAATCTATAGCTTTATTTACGATATAAACTATATTTACCCAAATATTAGTATCAACAAAGAACTTCTCGCTTATCTTTGCTCTACCCAGCGATGAAATTGACATTAAGCCCATAATTAGACCTCGCCAAGCTCATTCACATATTTTTTTATTTCATCAGGATTTTTATAGAATTCAATCGCATTTGCTATCACTCTGTTTAAGAGATTGCGACCACCTTCTGAAATATTGGTAAATTTTAACTTTTCTTGTAATTCAATAATGGAATAATCTTTTAATAATCGGCCGATAGATGCGTTAAAAAAAGGCGTTGCGTATGTGTCGATGTTAATGAAATTTAATTCAACCATTTCCTGAGATGAAAATAACTCAATAATTTTTTCATGAAGCTTATCACCCAGAGGCATTGATACTGCAATTTGGCTGCCAATAAGGTCTTCTACTATAATTGTATTCATAACACTACCTCTAAAAGAATTGTGGCTCATTTTCATATGAGTAAACGACCTTGGTATCACAGTTGATCGTAATTAACGCCATTGTTCCTTTAAAATTAAAAGGCAATGATTCTACTTGATACTTACCCTGCTCATCAATACTTGCTTTACAATCATTAGTATAAATTTCAAGACTACCTTCATTGAGGTGGACAAATTCTTTTAATAAATCCAAACCAACACCTCTTGGCATATCATCAACAATACTGTCTGTTTTGGTTGTGTTCCCTCTTTTAAGGGCCCATTCTAAGGCGCTTTTGTTATCACTAATTTGCATAGATAGTTTTTCATTGCGGGAAGCAAAGTCGACTACATTCTGACATATCCCCCCTCCTAAATCAACGATACAGAGGGTAATTGTTTTGGCCATATCATCATAAGCACCACAACTTATCACTTCTAAAGGAATCTTGCTTTTTAAGATGCCATGCCCAAACGCATTTTGGTATAATTCAAAAATACGGCTAACGATATCCTCCTTCAATGATGGTGACATCCTTACCCGTTCATCAGTAAGCCATTCATTTTTAATATGCTGAACAATATTTTCAGAATTATCTTCATCTTTATGCATTCTAAAGCCAATATATCTTCCTTCAGGATATGGGTTTTTATATTCTGCAATAAAATGAGATAGAAAGTTGCAGTTAATAAGCTGATTTTTTAATTGGTTGCTCATGCTTCCTACATTAAACATTACCCCAATCTTATCAGCATTATTTTCTTGTACTAAGTTAATAATAAAGCGTACCACTTCCTGATTATTAAACAGATCTTGCAGAATAAGCTGAACTGATTCATTCATCGTGAAATGACCATCTGTTCTTGCTTTTATTTCGTTTAACTTTTCAACTACAAGAGGCCTCAGATGTTTATTGTCTAAAAGATGCTTAAAAATAGATGCCACTTCTCTTTGTAAAAGAGATGGAAAATCTTTACGGGCCAATACTTTCTTTTTTTCTTCCAAATAAAGGGAGCTAGTAAGACTCGCAATAGCTCCCATTAACGCAATCGCACTACAACTTAAATAGCTGCATTTATCAAATTGAAATGTGAAACTATGCGCCACATCATTTAATATCCCAACACTAAGCTCCAGCATTTTTTCAGTATCTTGGCTATTATCATATTGCGTATTTAAGTGAATAATTTTTGCTGTCATTTTTTATAATTCAATCTAATCAACCCAAAAAACAAAACCATACTTTAACTTGAGATAACCACTTCCCCCATTAAACCAACACAATGTCACAAATCTTCTACGCGAATTTTAATAACATTCTTCGCTTCCCGATGAATTCTAGTTTTATTCATTATATTTCCTTGTATTGTCGCTATCTTACAAATAACTCCTATGATCCACCGCTACAACAACACCGAATACCAAAACACTTTACCAAGCACTGAAATGTCTTGTAACTCTGCTATTTCGTCAGGGTGTTCATCACTGTTATAGCTGCGGATCTTCACTTGCTCATTAGGCATATTGTAGAGTAGTTTTATTCTCAGCAATCCACCGTGGTTTATTGCGTATATTTTTCCATCTCTAATTGTTTTATTGCCTAAATCAATTCCCACCGTTGTTCCATCCGGAATAACAGGTTCCATAGAGTTACCGTCAGCAATTACACACACAGCATTTTCAAACTGCACACCTTGTTTTCTTAATGTGGCTTTAGAAAAGCGTAATTTAAAATTGTTATAGTCCGCGATGTCATCTGCAAACCCGTTACCCGCAGAAAGGCGAACATCTTGATAAAAAGGCACTGCCACTTCATCACTATTTAATGGCGTGTTTCTATCCCATAAATCAAAGGATCCAAGCTCTTTTATGTTTGATGTGACTTTTGTTTCAGTTGAGTCAGTAGAGCCATATTTCAAATAAGCAGGACTAACTCCAAAGTATTCAGCCATAGATTCAATTTTGTCATCTCTTGGTGTGGCTGTGCCAAGCGTATAACGTCTGGCCATTTCATAGGTTACGCCTAGAGCCTTTTGAAGATCTCCTATTCTTTTATTTTGCTGAGCCATTAATTCATTAATTCGGCTTGCTAAATCTGACATATAACCCCCTTATTTCTACTAAAGGTAGAGAATACGTAAATAAAATAGTTGATTCAATTCTATTTTTAGTAGTAGAATTATGCTACTTAAAATAGAAAAGAGGTTAAGATGCTACCAATCGAAAAAGCTTATGAAATCGTAGGCGGTATTTCTGCCATGGCTCGGCACTTCAATATCACCCCTTGGGCAGTATCAAAATGGCGTGAAAAAGTACCAGCTGAACGCTGTGCAAAGATTGAAGAACTTACTAATGGCAAAGTTAAAAAATCTGAATTACGCCCCGATTTGTGGGATTAATTTATCAGTAAAAATCAAAAAGAAAACCATAAAAATAAGGCAAAAATTATGGCAATGAAACAAACCATTATAGAGATGATTGAGAAAGCACCTGGTGGCAAAAGTGCGGTAGCTGGCTTTCTCGGCTTTACCGAAAGCGAGTTAAATAACCGTCTTTATCAAACAAAAGGCCAACGGTTCAAAAACGAAGAATTGATCGCACTGCAACTTGAGTATGGATGCACTGATTTTATTGATGAGCTTTGCCGAAATGCTGGTGGACGATTTGTAAAAGATACCGATGCAGACAATCTAGATACCGTGGAAATGGCGAATATTCAACTGCATGAATTATCAGCTCGAGGCATGCTTTTCGGTGTGTTGGAAGATGCGTTAAAAGATGGCGAAATTACCCAAGGAGAAGAAGAAATTATTCGAAAATTATTAAACAAACATTTAGCCGCGACACAACACTCAATCGAGTGCGTAATTGCTTTAAATAAACGGAAATAAAAAAGCCCCTGCGGTAACAGAGGCTTTGATTAAGTCGTATGTAATAACCTTTATCAGTCGGAGGACTTCAAAAGATGACTAAATTATCACCGATTATGAACAAAAATTCAAGTGTTTTGACAATGAGCAGTAGAGAGATTGCCGACTTAGTCGAATCTCGCCACGATTCAGTGAAAAGAACCATTGAACGCTTACAAGACAAGGGATTAATTCAACTTACACCAATGGTGGAAGTTAAAAATCATCTAGGTCAAGTTGTCACAGAATACCAATTAATTAAACGTGATACCTATGTTGTAGTTGCTCAATTATCACCAGAATTCACAGCTCGATTAGTTGACCGTTGGCAAGAGTTGGAAAACCAACAAAATCCGACCGCACTTTTACCGCAAAATTATCTTCAAGCCTTAGAGCAGTTGGTGGCATCAGAGAAAGAGAAACAAGCTTTAGCATTAGAAAACAAAGCGATGAAACCTAAAGCGGACTTTGTGGATCTTTACGTTGATATTGGCACAACAAAATCATTACGCGAAACGGCAAAAATCTTAAATATGCCAGAGAAAGCGATGATTGCTGCACTAGAGCGTGATAAAGCGTTATATCGTCAATCAGGCAATCTTATTCCATATTCAGACAAACAAAGCCGTGGTTTATTTACTGTAAAAACTGGTACAGCAGAGCACGGTCACAACTTTACACAAACTCGCGTGACATCGAAAGGTATTCAATGGATCGCACAACGTTACGCATCTGAGTTAATGCTATGAGCAAATTTATCCCTAATTCTTTTCAGATCCCTAATGCTTTTGTAGATGAAGTGATGTTTGCCCTTTCTGGTAACGCTGTAAAGGCCTATTTGTTGGTGGCTCGTAAAACGACTGGTTGGCAGAAAGAGAGTGATTTTATTTCTATTGAGCAATTTAAACAATTCACTGGCATTAACCGAGACAAAACTATCTATGAAATCCTTAAAGAGCTTGAAGAAGTTGGTTTGATTCGTACTGTTAAAACCGCTGGAAGAACGACTGAATTCTATTTAGTGAAAGACCTTCCTAACGTTGAAAATAAACCAGTGGCGAAAAGTGCTACCAGTGGCGAAAAACGCCACCAGTTACAAAAAACGCCACCAGTGGCGAAAAACGCCACCGCCACCCCTGGCGAAAAACGCCACCCTACAAAAACAAATAATAAAACAAATATAAATAACCCCCCTATAGTCCCCCCAGCTGAGCAAGTTGTGTTGGATTATTTGAACGTGGCATTGGCAAATCTTGCTGAAGAGCTAGGTGAACGTAAAGCAACAGGCTACAAGCTCACTGACAAAACAAAACAAGCGATTGGTGCTCGATTAGCTGAATTCGATTTGGGTGTGTGTAAACGTGTGGTTGATTATCTCGTGTCGAAATGGGGCCGTGATCCGAAAATGGTTGAGTATCTCCGACCAAGTACGATTTTCCGTCCAACAAACTTCGGTGAGTATGTTGTCGGCTCAGAACGTTGGGATAACAAGGGCAGACCAGAAATGCGAGACGGTGCTTGGGTAATGGCTGATGGCACGATGTTAAAACCGAAAGGCAGTGCACCAAACCCGGCAAGCAAAAGCACCGATTGGGCAAAGGGCAGACAAATTCAAATTCGTAATCCGCAAGTAGCGGAAAAACTACGCAAAATGGGGATGTTGAAATGAACGTGGCAATCAGACAAGAAAATTGCGTTTCAGGGGTTGATTTAAATACTCATGTTTCAGAATTAGTGAATCAGTTATTTAATCGCTTGTGTGCTTACTGCAACCGTTGGCGCTATAACTACCCAACAGACGAAGCATTGGAAGAAGCGAAATTTATTTGGATTGAAGAGCTAGTGAATCATGATGTTTTATCTGTGGATATGTTAGAGCGTGGATTAGCAAGAGTTCGAGCAGCAAGAAATGATTATTTCCCGAACCTGTTTGATTTCATCGAATGGTGCAAAATCCCGATGGATTTACCATCAGAAGAAGAATTAGCACAGCGTTTAGCCAGTTTTCAACGTTATGGCATGGCTGATGTAGATAAATTTAAATTCAATTCTACCGTGGAATATTGGTTGATCACTGATTTGTATTGCCGTTGTCGCAGATACACTTGGTCGGTAGAGCAGTTACGCAAAGAAATTAAACAGGCATTACGCAATATGGCAGACCGTTTAAAAAATGGTGAAGTGTTACCGGAGCCAACAAAACAATTACCAACACAAGCAACATCTATGCCAGTCTCAAAAACACGCCAAGCAGAGATTATTGCAAGCATTAAAGGATCGTTGCGGGGGCATTAATGCAAGTATTGTTGTTGACACCATATAAACAATCAGACCTTGGTTTAATGATGTTTAGAATTCCGCGCAATGCTGCACAGGTAATGACTAAGAGAATGGTGTTAATGCCAGAGCCTACTGAATTACAACATAAGGAATCTGGTGTAGTTAATTGGCAAGGGTCTATTAGTGAAGAATTTCCACCGTTGGTGGTGGATTTCCTAAAAAATAAGGAAGTGCGGTCAAAATTACTTACAAAAAAAGCGTTGATGAATTTTGTGGGCAGTATTAAGCATTGTCAGTTGAGTGATGGTGAATACTGTCATAAAGAATTAACAATTACTCCGCACTTAGACGGTTTTATCAGAGCTTGTTGGCACCACGATACAGAAATGCGCAAGGGAAACTATGATGCTGAAAAAGCAAAGTTGGTGGTGGAACAAAATATAGAGCAAGCAATCATTGCAAAAATCCAAGTGGATTTAAAACATGCTCGCCATTTAACAGAATCAGATTTAGTACTGTATTGTTTTAAGAATGGACTTCAACGTTTATTAAGTGATGCGTTATTAAGAAAGGTCTTTAGTGTTAAAAATTACGAACGAGACAATAAAGAAAGTTCCACTCGTTTTGAAGATCCTCTTATTTATCACATGGACCGTTTAGATAAAGCCATTTTAAATTTAAAAGCTGATGATGATCCGCCACTTCAATATATGGCAAGACCAAAGCCACAATATATCCGTTCTGAAAAATGGTTACGTTGGGTAAAAACTCAGCCTTGTGTGTGCTGTGGTAAACAAGCAGATGATCCACATCATTTAATTGGCCATGGTAATGGTGTGATGGGAAGTAAAGCAGATGATTTGGATTGTATTCCGCTTTGCCGAATTCATCACAATGAATTACATCAAAACGTAAAAGCATTTGAAGAAAAGTATGGTTCACAAATAGAGCTTTGGCATAAGTTCTTTTTATACTCCATCAAGATTGGTGCATTAGTGATTGATTAATAGTTTAACAATCAAAAGTGCGGTCTTTTTTAAAGTGAGATTTCCAAGATGACGATAACACTTGAACTACCATTTCCACCTTCTGTTAATACCTATTGGCGCAGAGTAAATGGGAAAACATTAATTAGCGCGAAAGGACGCGCTTATGCAGCACAGGTCTCCTGGATGACAAGACGCTCAGCAAGATTTCCAGCGGGTATTCGTGCTGCAGTGGTGGTGGAAGCATTTATGCCGGATAGAAGAATGCGTGATTTGGATAATCTTTTCAAATCATTATTAGATGCGTTAGTGAAAGCGGGCGTGTTGGTGGACGATAGTGTTATTGATGATTTGCGAATCGTACGTAAATGTGTAGTCAAGGGTGGAAAGGTTTTAGTGTCGATTAAGGAGATGTCATGTTAGATATTGATGCAATTGCTGTTGAATTTGGTTATTGGGCAACACCGCGACATGAAACAGAATTTCCACGGGTTGCTGCAGGATTTGCAGAAATGAAATGCGAGGCTCGCTATGCTCATAAATACCGCATTAACTCTATATCCGATGATCTCGGTTTAAAAATTGATGGTTATCTTGGTATTATCCGTAAACTTACACCTGAGCTTTATGATGTGTTTGTGTTGACCTACATTAAGCGCTGGGAAAAGCAAGAAATATTGACTTATCTACGTATTTCAAAAGCGGAATATTTCAACCGACTAAAAACCGTAAAAACATCTCTATTGTTAATGATTGTGAGTGGTGGGAGTGAGTGTATTTGGGTTGTTTAAAATTTTTTAATAAAACCGCTTGACAGTCTAGACTAAATGTGTATCATATAAGCTATAGTGCGTTTTTTGCACGTTACAAACGCAGAATTGATTTTTAAACCCCTGATGGTTCTCCATCGGGGGTTTTTTATTGCCCCGCAATTGCGAGGTGGAGTATGAGAATGTTTAAAGACGCAGGGAATCAAACATATTTTTGGTCAGGCTTTTCCGGTGTTCTTGCTTGGCTCAGTGATCAAAACAATTTAATGATATTAAGTTTGGTGATTGGTATTGTTACCGCACTTGTTAATGCTTATTCAAAATTTTACGAAAGCAGAGCGGCGAGACGAACTGAAGAGCGTGAAGAAGAGTTGCACGCTTTAAAGGTTCAGGCTTTAAAAAGAGGACTTAGAGATGAAGCTGGCAAAGACTAGAGCTGGATTAGGGCTTGCAGGAAGTATATGCGGAGTATCAGCCATCATCCTAACAATGTACAGTGCTTATGGTGATGAGCTTATTCTCAGTCCTGCTGGAGCAGAGATTATTGGTAATGCTGAAGGTTGTAGACGTGATCCTTATAAATGTCCTGCTGATGTATTAACTGTTGGCATAGGATCAACTGAATACAGTGGCTTACCAATAGATCCTAAACATCGTTATACAGATTTAGAAATTGCGGAACGTTGGAAGAATGACATTCAAGTGGCTGAGAAATGTGTATTGGCTTATGGAAATGGGCGAGCGTTGCCACAGTCTGTATTTGATTCTGCCGTATCAATTACTTTTAACGTTGGTTGTGGTGCAGTTCGAAAATCAACCTTATTTAAATACCTTAATTCAGGCAAGTATGAGTTAGCTTGTAATGAATATCCAAGATGGAATAAAGCTGGTGGAAAAGTTTTACCTGGCTTAGTTTCACGTAGAGAAAAAGAAAAGTCATTATGTTTATCTGATTTACATAAGTAAAGGTTAGCCGGTGCGGTTATGGGAGCTATTAAATCAGATGGCGAAAGCGTAAACAAAAGAGCCTAAACCGCACCGCTATTTATTATGGGGTTTAACATGATTGGTATCGGGCAATATATCAGTAACGGATTCACAAAGGTTTTATTGGTGTGCTCCGTTGTTTCTGCGTTTGTAATTCTTGCATTGTGTGGTTGGATTCATCATCAGTCAGCAACTATTGATGGGTTGAATGGAAAGATTAAAACACACCAAGAAACAATTGCTGCACAAAGTCAAACGATCACTCGATTAGAAGAAGATGCTGAGCGAAATAGACAGCTCACATTTGAGCTAAGTCAGGTAGAGTCAGATGCAAGGAGTAAATCAGATGCAGTTATCAAATCTATACCGAAACAAGTTAAAGCTAGCAGTGCTTTTAATACTAGTGCTCCTAGCAATGTTATTGAGTTCTTGCGCCAGTAAACCAGTTGTAGTGAGTTGTTCTCAATTACCTGCAGCGTTGACCGCTCATTTAGATAAGACGGTATTTGCTGGTGATACTTATGGTGATGTGACAAAGTACGCGGTAATCCTAAAACGTGAACGTGATATGTGCTTAAACCGAATTGATAAAATTCGGGAGTGGCAAACAGAGAAGTTAAGTAAATAAAAGGTGAGTGACAATACTCGCCTTTTTCTTTTGGTGGGAACTATGCCAGCAAGAATACCTAAAGCATGTAGAAAACAAGGTTGTAAGAATACAACAGTCAACAGCAATGGTTATTGTGATGAACATCAAGGTTGTAGTTGGCAAAGACATCAGAAAGGAAAGACATCGTCTCAGCGTGGTTATGGAGCTCAATGGCGAAAAATAAGAGCTGTCGTGTTAGTTCGCGATAACTACTTGTGCCAAGAATGTTTAAAGCAAGGTCTGTTTGTAACAGCTACAACTGTTGACCATATAACTCCTAAGGCTCACGGTGGTAGTGATGACTTAACTAATCTACAAAGTTTATGTAATCCATGCCATAAATTCAAAACAGCGCGAGAACGCTTGAAATAGTGTTTAAAGTGCGGTTGTTTTTGTAAGGGGAGGGGGTGGTAAAATCTCTATAGGTTTTGCCTATCGAAACCGCCCCCCTAACTCTATTTTTACAACCGCGAAATTAAAAATTTAGGGTAAACGCCAAATGACAGGAATAGCAACAACGCCGGGGCGAGGAAGAAAGCCCACTCCGACGAAAGTGAAAGAGCGTCGCGGCAACCCCGGTAAAAGAAAATTAAATAAAGACGAGCCTGAGTTCAGTCCGTTTAACGAAAACACCCCACCGCCATCTCAGCTTAATACTGATGGTAAAAAAATGTGGGCCTTTATTCTAAAAGAATTACTATCCCAAGGAGTTCTACTCCAAACCGATCTTGAAGTAGTGACAAACTATTGCATTGCATATCAGAATCGTAATCGTGCTTGTAAAGATGTTGAAAAATACGGCACGTTTGTTGAGAACGGGAATGGTGGATTATCGAAAAATCCTGCTTTTACTGTTTTGAATGAAGCGTTGAAACAGATGACTACATTCGGAGCGTTGCTCGGACTTGACCCAAGCAGTCGACAACGATTGATAGGTAAGGTAGATGAGCAAAATCACAATCCATTCGCGGAGTTAATGCAATGACAGATAATGTAAAAAAGGCAATTAAGTATGCCAAAGATGTTATTGCTGGCAAAATTCCCGCATGCCGATTTATTGTAAAAACCTGTCAGCAGTTCATTGATGATTTAGAAAATCAAAGTGCGGTTAAATTTCCTTATTATTTTGATGAAGTTAAGGCCGAAAAAGCGTGCAAATTCATTCAATATCTGCCACACACAAAAGGCGAGTGGGCATCAAAACGACAAAATATCACGCTTGAACCGTGGCAACTCTTCATTATGGCAAATACTTTCGGGTGGTTGCGTAAAAGCGACAATCTGCGTCGTTACCGTGAAGTTTATGTTGAAGTACCCCGCAAAAACGGTAAATCAGCTATTTCTGCCGGTGTCGGCTTGTATATGTTCTGCATGGATAATGAGTTTGGCGCTGAAGTTTATTCAGGCGCGACCACAGAAAAACAAGCATGGGAAGTTTTCCGTCCTGCTCGATTGATGTGTAAGAAAACCGATCTTCTTTGCTCGACTTTTGGTATTGAAGTTAATGCCTCTAACTTAAACCGTCCTGCTGATGGTTCTCGTTTTGAACCGCTTATTGGTTCACCTGGTGATGGTGCATCACCTAGTTGTGCGATAGTGGACGAATACCATGAGCATAAGAATGATGAGCTATATACCACAATGTTGACTGGTATGGGGGCGCGTAAACAACCGCTTATGTTTATCATTACGACTGCAGGTTATAACATCGAAGGTCCTTGTTACGACAAACGCAGAGAAGTAATTGAAAAATTATCCGGTGCAATTCCTAATGACGAGCTATTTGGGATCATCTATACAATTGATGAAGATGATGATTGGACAGATGAAAGCGTATTACGTAAAGCAAATCCAAACTTTGATGTGTCAGTGTATGGTGACTACCTAATTAGTCAGCAAAACAAAGCAATTAATAATGCACGTCTAACCAATACTTTCAAGACTAAACACTTGAATGTATGGGTGTCTGCGAAAGAAAGCTATTTCAACATGGTGAGCTGGGAAAACTGCAAGGATGAAACATTATCACTTGAAGATTTCCAAGGTGATGATGTTGTGCTTGGCCTTGATATGGCGCGTAAGCTTGATATGAACTCGCTTGTTAAAGTTTTTGCGCGGGTTATTGATGGTAAGCGGCATTATTATTGTATTGCTCCAGAATTCTTCGTTCCGGAAGATACTATCTATAACACTGATACCGCTTTAAAACGAGTGGTGGACAAATATCAAAAATGGGTAAACAGTGGGCATTTAACTGCAACAGATGGTGCGGAAGTTGATTATCGAGAAATCGAAGAAGTCATCAAAGATACCAATCAAGAGCATAGAGTTTCCTGTGTTGCAATTGACCCGCATGGAGCGATAGCAATCAGCCATAACTTAGCCGATGAAGGGCTTAATCCTATAACCATTACACAAAATTACACTAATTTATCCGACCCAATGAAAGAATTGGAAGCAGCAATTGAATCAGGTCGTTTCCATCATGACGGGAATCCAATTATGACGTGGTGTATTGGTAACGTGGTTGGCAAGACGGTTCCAGGGAATGATGATGTTGTGCGCCCAATTAAAGAAATTCCTGAAAACAAAATAGACGGAGCGGTGGCGTTAATGATGGCAATAGGTCGCATTATGTTGAGCACTGATGATGAAAGCTTTTTCCCAAATGAGGTATTAGAACTATGAGAACTGTCATTTTAGATCTTTTAGGTCTAACAGGCTTTGGCTTGATGTCTTATGGAGTGTATCTCAAATATGGGGCAGATATTGCATTAATTGGCAGTGGGGCATTATTACTGCTTTTAACTATTTTGGCATCGAGAGGTAAACAATGATTTTTGATAAATTATTTAGCACTCGTTCACTTGAGAATCCAGCGGTGCCATTAAGTGCTGAATCAGCTTACGAAGAAATATTCGGAATGCAGCCGACTAAATCGGTTAGTCCTGATTTGGCGATGAAGTTATCTGCTGTTTATGCTTGTGTTTACGTGTTGTCGAGTTCGGTCGCACAATTACCACTGCACGTGAAGTGTAAGAGCGGTGATAAAGTAGAAACAGTAAAAGATCATCCAGTATATTACCTTCTACATGATAGCCCTAACGCTTGGCAGACGTCTTATAAATTGCGCGAATATGCACAAAGTTCTGTTTTGTTGTACGGAAATGCTTATATCCATATTGTTCGTGATAAAAACGGTGGAGTTGTCTCGCTTGAATCATTAGAGCCGTGGAAAGTGCAGTTGCTTAAAAACGGAAGTCGCTATGTTTACGCTTACTACGGTGACGATAAAACAATGAGCCTATCTCCAGATGATGTTTTACACATCAAGTCACTCGGGCCATCAATAAAAACAGGTAAATCAGTCATCCAAACTCATGCTGAGACGATTGGCTTAGGGTTGGACGCTCGAAAATTTGCGAGCGGGTTCTTCGGTGGAAATGCTCGTCCTGCAGGTATTCTTTCGGTTAAGACGCCACTGAATAGCAACGCGTGGGAAAATTTTAAAAAGATGTGGCAAACCGCACAAGAAAAGCTGAGAAGCGAAGAAAATAAAACAATATTACTTCCTGCTGAGCTTGATTATAAGGCTTTGACCGTGTCACCAGTCGATACCGAGCTTCTTTCGATGATGAAACTTAATCGTTCAGAGATTGCCGGTATTTTTAATGTTCCAGCACACATGATCAATGATTTGGAGAAAGCGACATTTTCCAACATCTCCGAACAGACAATCCAGTTTATTCGATTCAGCGTGATGCCATGGGTGGTGAATTGGGAGCAAGAATTAAACCGAAAAATCTTTACTGAAGCAGAGCGTAAAGCGGGTTACTTCGTGAAGTTTAATCTTGCTGGGATTATGCGCGGTACTGCAGGTGAGCGAGCAACGTTCTACCATGCGGCTATCACTGATGGTTGGATGTCGCGAAATGAAGCTCGTCAGCTTGAAGATATGAATCCGGTTGAAGGACTGGATGAAATGTTGGTTAGCGTGAATGCGGCAAAACAAGCAAATAATAAACAAACGGAGAACACAAATGAGTGATGTAGAAAAACGCTCCTACGCAGGCGAAGTGCGAGCGGAAAGCCGAGATAATGAGCCTACGCACATTATCGGTTATGGTTCCGTGTTCAATACTATGTCTGAAGTAATGTGGGGTTTTCGCGAAATCATTATGCCAGGTGCATTTGATGATGTGCTTGAAGATGATGTGCGCGGGTTGTTTAATCACGACCCGAATTTCATTCTAGGACGCAGTAAAGCTGGTACGTTGAGTCTATCAGTTGATGAAGCGGGCCTTAAATACGACATTATCGCACCAGATAATCCAACTATTCGTGATTTAGTTATTGCACCGCTAAAACGTGGTGATATTACTCAATCATCTTTTGCATTTAAGATCGCACGTAATGGAGATGAATGGTATGAAAATGATGATGGTGTAATCATCCGTGAAATTCATAAAATTTCACGCCTTTATGATGTCAGTCCTGTGACTTATCCCGCTTACCAAGAAGCAAGCAGTACAGCTCGCTCACTTGAAGCATGGAAAGAAGCTCGAGACTCAGGAACAATTGCTAAAGCGGTATCACAAAAAGCCGCACGTGAGCGATTCTTAAGCTTAATTAGCGCTAAATAAAAGTAATTTTTATCAATACGAGCCGCAATAATGCGGCTTTTTTCATTTAAAGAAAGAGGAAAAATCATGGCTAAATTACATGAACTTCAAGAAAAACGTCGTAATATCGCGGCTCAAATGCGTCAATTGAATGATGAAATTGGCGAAAAAACATGGACTGAAGAACAACGAACTAAGTGGGATTCGATGAAATCCGAGTTAGGCGGTGTTGAATCACAAATTGAGCGCGAAGAATCATTACGATCAACCGATGCTTTATTTGTTGAAGAACAACGTCAAATTGAAACTGAATCAAAACCAGTTATTGATGTAGAAGTTAAACGTTCACAAGCATTTAATTCGTTCTTGCGTCGTGGCTTAGGTGAATTAAGTCAAGAAGAACGTCAAGTGATGGCAGAACTTCGCGCACAAGCGTCAGGCACGGACAATAAAGGTGGTTACACTGTGCCTAAAGAAATGCAGGCTCGTATTGCGGAACAAATGAAAGCTTTTGGTGGTATCGCGAGCGTTGCTCAAATCCTTAACACCGCAGACGGTCGCGTTATTACTTGGGCGACTGCAAACGGCACCGCTGAAGAAGGTGAATTAATTGGTGAAAATGCGGCAGCAACTGAATTAGATACTGAATTTGGCACAGCTGAGCTTGGTGCGAAAAAACTCTCATCAAAAATTATCCGCGTATCAAACGAATTGTTACAAGATTCAGGTGTGGATATCGAAGAGTATTTATCTCGTCGAATTGCAGAGCGTATTGGTCGTGCAGAAGCTAAATATCTTATCCAAGGTACTGGCGTTGGCTCACCTGCTCAACCTAAAGGCTTGCAAACCGCAGTTACTGGTGTAACACAAGCGGCAGCCGCTGCAGTGGCATGGCAAGATTTTAACGCATTGATCCACTCAGTAGATCCTGCCTATCGCAACGTTGGCAATACTCGCCTTGCTTTCAACGACAATACGTTAAAAACGTTGAAAGAAATGGTAGATGGACAAAAACGTCCATTATGGTTGCCTGATGTGGCTGGCGTTGCTCCTGCAACCATCTTAGGCCATCAATATGTGATTGACCAAGGCATCGAAGATATTGGTTCAGGTAAGAAATTTGCTTACTTTGGTGACTTCAGCCGTTTCGTTATTCGTCGCGTGTCAGGTATGACATTACGTCGCTTAGTGGAACGTTACGCAGAGTTTGACCAAGTAGGTTTCTTAGCGTTCCATCGCTTTGACTGCGTACTCGAAGATGTGTCAGCAATTAAAGCATTAACAGGTAAATAATTAAAAGTGCGGTCAGAAATGGCCGCATTTTTATTGGGGGATGAATGGAAATCACACTAGACGAAATTAAGTTGCAATGTCGCATTGATAATGATGAGGAAGATGATTTGTTGTCTGCCTATCTAGTTGCAGCAAAGGCGATGGTTGAGAACCACACGAATAGAGTGCTTTTTAATACATTGCCCGAAGAAAAACCGATTAATGCACAAGAAATCACTGGCGATTTAAAAATAGCTATATTAATGATGATCGCTTACCTATATGAAAACCGTGGTGGATGGAATGAGGGGCAAGGTGTAACAAACTTTGATTTACCTCCAACTGTTAAAGCCATCATTGAGCGTTATCGTTTTATAGATGTGTAGGTGATTAAGATGAACATAGGAAAGCTACGTCACAGAATCACTTTGTTGCGGCAAGTTAATGAAGTGAATGATTATGGCGCAAGCACTCAAACCTGGAAGAGAGTAGCTACTGTTTGGGCTGATGTTAGACCGTTATCAGGTCGAGAATACTTTTCAGCTCAACAGGTGCAGTCAGAAATCACTACACAGATATGGCTACGTCATCTAGACGGTATTAAACCGTCAATGAGAGTTAAGTTTGGTAAGCGTTTTTTTGAAATTGTTTCCGTGCTTAACACTCAAGAACGCAACGTATCTCTACAATTAATGTGTAAAGAGGCAGTTGATGGGTAATGTCAAGGTTGAGGGATTGTCTCAAATACACAAAGCTTTGAGTGAGCTTGGTCGTAAGGTCTCTAACAAGATTGCAGTTAAAGCGATGAGAGAGGGCGGAAAGATTGTGCAAGAACAAGCAAGACAAAATGCACCTGTTCTTTCCCAAAGTACGCCATATAGACGAGCTGGCACGCTCAAAAAAGCGATTAAGAGCAGCACTAAAGTCTTAAAGAACGGCAAAATCGGCACTGTAATTCGAGTTAAAGGCCTTACGGCTAAGCAGCGAGGGGCTTTTAAGGCAAAAAACGCAAGTAGCGGAGCTTACAATCCGAAAGACCCGTATTACTGGCGTTTTGTTGAGTTTGGCACCTCAAAAATGCCAGCTAAGCCATTCCTAAGACCAGCATTTGAGCAGACTAAAGAAAAGGCTGCGACAGAAATCATCACAACGCTTAAGCGTGGAATTGAAGAAGAGGCAGGGAAATGATACAGCAAGATATTTTTAAGGCTTTATCGCCACTTGTTGAAAATCGGTGCTTTTATGGGTTTATTCCAGACACTAACAAGAAATTCCCAGTCATCGTCTATCAATTCATCAATATTTCGCCAAATTCCGCTTTGGTAGATGGCGATTTAGATGATTTTATGGTGCAAATTGACATTTACAGCCCAAATCCCGATGACGTAATGGCGTTAAGGAAACCCATATTCACCGCATTAGAGCAAAAGCTCGAATATGCTGAGCGAGTAAATGATTTATCGGATTATGAACCCGACACTAAACTACACAGACGGGTTATAACCTACCAAATTGCTTATGGAGAATAACAATGGCAACACAAACAACCCCTTTTCAAGGGACTAAGTTTTATTTAGGCGTTGGCTACGACACAGAAAAAGCGATTACAGCTTGTACTGTTACGCCAAATGCCACAATCACCGCAACGGGTAATGGCTTAAAAACTGGTGATTTTATCCGAATCACTGGCTTAGGTGCATTAGATGGCTGCTATCCTGTGAAATCTGTTTCCACTGATACAGTAACACTTGCCGATGAAGTGGATTGGAAAGGTTTCGATAAACCAACTGACTTTACTAAGGCGAAAGTCTCAAAAATCCAACTATCAAGCAATTTCTGTGCTATTAAACAGATTGATGGTGATGGTGATACATTGGGAGAAACAGACATCACTACAATGTGTTCAGAGGGTACAGAAACAGAAGCAGGCGAAATTGAATACGGTTCAATTAAACTCTCTTTCTATTACGCACCGGCAACAGATATGCAGCAAGATTTGCGTAAAAAATTCTATAACAAGGAAACGTTCCCTTGGTTGATGATTCTTAAAAACAATCAAGGTGCTTTATATGGTACAGGATTCATTCAAACCTCACCTAACTTCAGTGGTGAAGTAAAAGGTAAATTTGAATCAGGCGTAACCATTAAAAAAGCGAAACGTGATTATTTTTTACCTACAACAGCGTAAATAACAAGACCGAGAGTTAATCCTCTCGGTTTTCTTTTTCTAAGGCGGAAAGAATGAATTTAAGAGATAAACTTTTATCACGCAAGCCAAAAGTCAAACCAGTAGAGATTTTAGGCGATACCTATTACATCCGAGAGTTTACCGTTGGCGAAATGAATAAAGCCTTATATGGACAACAACAAGAATTAGTGCGAATTGCTGAAAGTCAAGGCATTACACTTGATTTTACCAATGAAGATACCTTAACCGAGCAATTGGCCAAAGTTTACGACAAGCACAAATTAACTCGCACAATCGCAATGCGTTTATGTGATGAATACGGTGAAAACCTATTCAATGCCGAAGATGAAAACGACTTAGAGGCATTATCTCAACTTGATAAAGCTGTCATTGAGCAACTTAACCAAGCCATTATGGACGGTGAACCAAAAAACTCACAAGCCGAAGAAAGTTCCAAATAAACCTGTCACTTTCTCTCGGAAAAACGCTAGAAGAAATTGAGCAGATGCCTGAAAGTCATTTACAGGAATATCGCCTATTTTACGAAGAACAACCGTTCGGATTATGGCGTGATGATTACCGCTCGGCTCAAATTTCGCACGTTCTAGCAATGGTAAATCGTGATCCGAAAGGCAAACCGCCAGAGCTATCAGATTTTATGCCTTTCTATAAAGAGAAGAAAGAAGAAGAGTTTGATGACGGTTCTGTTGAATACTTAGCAAATAGATAACTGGAGTAAAAATGGCAGGCTCATTAGGACACTTGAATATCCAACTTGAGTTAGATCAGGTTAAATTTCAAAGTGGCATCAATAACGCACAAGGCAGAGTAAAGCGCTTTACTGATACTACTACAAAACAATTAAGCAATATTGAGCGTTCAATGAACTCGCTCAATCGTGTATCTGCGAACCTTTTTAAGGCTGGTATAGCTGGCTTTGGTGTAAGTCAATTAAAAGGTTTTGCCGATGGATATACAGAAATTCAAAATAAACTCCGATTAGTCGAAAGTGCATCAATTAGTAGTGCTAAAGGTTTAAACAATGTTTTTGATATTGCATTAAAAACAAACCAAAGCATTAATGCGACATCTGGAGTTTATCAACGATTTGCTCAAAATGCCGAAACATTAAAAATCAGTCAGGCACAGATTGCTAGTTTAACTGAAACAGTATCTAAAGCCGTTGCGGTATCTGGTGCAAGTGCAGGTGCAGCAGATGCAGCATTAACACAGTTCGGGCAAGCGTTAGGAAGTGGAATTCTTCGTGGTGATGAATTTAACTCTGTAATGGAGCAAACCCCAGCATTAGCGAAAGCGATTGCTACTGGTTTAGGCGTTACCACTGGCGAACTTCGCAACATGGCGAAAGAGGGAAAACTGACGATGGATGTCCTTGTCCCAGCGTTAGAGCGAGCCAAAGAATCCGTTGACGACCAGTTTAACACTCGTATTCTTACCATTTCCGCAGCCTTTGAAAATCTAAACACATCAGCCATTAAATGGATTGGTGAATTAGATAAATCCACTGGAGCTAGCGAGGCATTTGCTAAGGCTATCAACGAAATCGCCAATCACTTAACCATAGTGGCGAGCCTTGCAGCAGGTGCAGGTGTGATTTGGAGTGTTGGAAAAATCCGCACTTGGATTGCAGCAAGTATTCAAGCTTCTGCCGCTATGTCCGCACAGGCAGCCGCAACGAGAAATCTAACCGCTGCACAACAAGCTTTAACCGCAACAGGCAAAGGGCTTGGTGGTGCGTTGGGTTTTGTTGGTGGTCCATTGGGATTATTAACTCTAGGCTTATCCGCTGGCGTTGGTGTATTCCTTGACTATCAACAAAAAACCGAATCTGCTAGACAAGAGCTGTTATCCTTTGCTGATAGTTTAGATGTAACGACTGGCAAATTAGCTAATACATCAGCCGCAGTCCTTGACGGAATGAAAGCTAAATTAGAGCAATCAATTACCGCACAAAAGGACGAAATTAAGCGATTAGAAGAAGAGTATGAAAAACTCAATAGAATAGTCGAGCAAGGCAAACAAATCGCACAGCAGAGCGGAAAAGCGGAAGATTCAGCATATCTAGAAGCACTAGCGAAATCCACTCAAGATTTAGCTATTAAAAAAGCCGAATTAGCAAAAGCAAACGAGAAACTAACCAAATCAGAAGATGATTTAAAAACAATCATCGGTCAGGTCCCTGTTGCTGAATTCCACGATAAATTAAAAAGCCTGCTCCCAACTTTGGATACTTCTAAAGTTAGCATTGATTCAATCGGTTTTTCTCTCGATGACTTAAACAGAATTTTCCCAAGTGCTGAAAGTGGTGCCGCATCCATTACAAGTGCGGTTGAGCGAATGGGGGCGATGGCCATCTTGGTAGCTAGTCAGTTTAATGCTCTTGGTTTTAGTGTTCAAAATGCTTTAAGTGATAAGGCGACCAAGTTAATCGAGCGAAACAATCGCCAAATTGCGATTAATAAAGAAACTGACCCAACCAAAAAACGCAGATTGCAAGCGGAAGATAACGCATTAAATAGCGGATTTGAAAAAGATTCCGCTGATTTTTCTGCGGTGGTTGATAGCAACTTTGCCCTATTAGGCTCTCAAGCTGAAGTTAAAGCGGCTAAAAAAGCTAAAAAATCTGGCGGTTCCAAAGTTGATTATGTGAAACAGTTCACTGACCAACTTAGCGAAATGGAACGCAGACTTTCAGAAATTCGAGCTAATGCTCAAGATATTTCTGTATTCGGTCAAATCAGCCAATATCAAGAGTTGAACAAAATCACTCAAGATATAGCGGCAAATGGCGAGAAATACGCTCATTTTGGTGCTGATGGTTTAGCTAAGCTGAAAGATATGGCTGCTCAAATTGATGCAGCACAACAAAGCGTAGCAATCGCACAATTTACTTATGATAACGGTGAAAAACTTCAGGCGATGGAGTTTGAGCTTGAACTGCTTGGTAAAACGAGACAAGAGCAAGAATTAATCCAATACAACCATCAATTAGACCTTGAGGCATCTCGATTAAAAATCGGAATGTCACAGGAGAATATCGCTAAACTTGATGAAGAAATCGCTAAGCTGAAAGAGCGTAGAGCGGTTATTCAGGCAACTGCAGAGCAACGAAGATTAGATCCAGTTGCAGGGTTGCAAGATGGCGTGATTCAGCTTGAGGGCATGGTGAATGATGTAGCTGGAAATATTTCAAACATCACGCAATCAGCCTTTAACGGAATGTCTGATTCATTAACTAACTTCATAATGACAGGGAAGGCGGATTTTAGCTCACTAGCTAAATCAATCTTAAGCGATTTAACCTCAATGATTGTGAAAATGGCTTTATTTAATGCGATGAAGTCAGCATTTGGCGGCACTTCCTTTGGTAAGTTCCTTGGTTTTGCCGATGGCGGTTATGTTGGCTATGCTAGCGGTGGTTATACTGGCGATGGTGGCAAATATCAGCCAGCAGGTGTAGTGCATCGTGGCGAATACGTTATCACTAAAGAGGCTACATCAAGGTTAGGGATTGGTTTTTTAAATCACCTTAATTACGGTCGTGGTTATGCCACAGGTGGAGCAGTAGGCTCTATTCCGTCAACTGGCTATAGACCAATGGCAGGCGGCAGTATTTCCGTCAAAGTGATTAATAATGGCGAGCCAGTTAATGCGAGCGTTGAGCAAAGACAGCGTAATGGTGAAACCGAGATCACAGTGGAGCTAATCCGTAAGATAGCAAGAAGTGAAACCAACGGTATTATTTCAAACAATATGCGTTCTGGTGGCGTGTTTGCTTAGAGGTAAATATGGAAACATTTAAATGGTGCGTTAGACCTGATTTTCAGGTTGATAATGAGCCAACAGTAAACTCTATTGAATTTGGTGATGGATATACGCAACGCCAATTACAAGGGATTAACAGCTTACTCCGCTCTTATTCTGTATCGGTTAAGGTTAAAAACAAAGACCGCCTAGAAGTGGATGAATTCTTTAAAAGACACAAAGGAATTCATCCTTTTCTTTTTAAAGACCCGTTTACTGGTAAGAATATGAAAGTTATTTGTAGTAAATGGCCAGCAAGAATGAGCTTAAACTTTACGGAGTTTACTTGTGATTTTGTTGAGGTGCCATAATGCCACAACTAATTAGCAATCAATTCAAGTTAGACCTTGCCAGGCTAGAGCAAAATGCACTGATTGAGCTATTTGAAGTGGATTTGCGAGGCTTAAAAGATGCTGACGGTATAAGCGGTGAGTTATATCGCTTTTATGCCGGCACTAACGAAAAATTACAGTCTATCGTATGGCAAGGTAAAACTTATCAGCCTTTTGGTGTAAAAGCAGATGGCTTTGAGCTATCAGGTAGTGGGCCAAGCAACCGACCGACATTGACTCTAGGGAATATTGGCGGATTTATCACCGC